>SAMEA104315427__coassemble_317_pt1 | contig 75207 bp, 63 predicted proteins | sample SAMEA104315427__metabat2_high_PE_027 | metagenome-assembled genome bin SAMEA104315427 (sample SAMEA104315427) | gut metagenome | biome: Monkey gut; feature: monkey-associated habitat; material: faeces | place: China | collected 2013
CATCAGGAGTGTATCAATGGTTTTGCTGAAGGAGTATGTGTTTTTCCCGTACGTGGTGATATACGGTGCCTCCGATTGGCAGATCGTATCAATCTTCTCAAATTGGTACGACGGGTTTACTTTCAGTTTGAGAGTAACGACCGAGTCGCATCCGAGTTGTGTCAAGAGGTGTACGGTGTCCAAGTAAATACCGGCTGTCGGATGGTCATATATTTTTCCGTTGAAGTCGTATGTGTCGTAGTCGCACATGGCGTAATCCGTATGCGTATGTTTGCGCGGATTGACGACCAAGTGCAGATAGTAGATACTGTCGCATCCTTCTTTTGTCAGATAGGATTCTGTGTAATCGTCGTTTGCAAACATTCTGTCTCCGAAGTAGTCCACACTCTCCGTGCGTCCCGCCTCTTTTCCCTTTCTCCATTTGCCTTGCCATTCAACGGAATCTCCCTCGCATATCGTTTGCGTTTCCCTGAAATAGTATGTCGGGTTCACCTGCAACCGTAGTCTCAATACGCTGTCGCATTCCGTACTGGATGGTGTCATCAGGAGTGTATCAATGGTTTTGCTGAAGGAGTATGTGTTTTTCCCGTACGTGATGATATACGGTGCCTCCGATTGGCAGATTGTATCAATCTTCTCAAATTGGTACGACGGTGTTACAATCAGATGCAGATGACAGATTGAGTCGCAACCGTATATGGTTTGCAAGGAACATACATCGTCAAACTCACCTACACCTACTTCTCGATAGGGTGTCTTACCTGCCGCAATGGCTTTGTTTCCCAGATACAATCGCCCTTGCCATATTACGGAATCATTGTCGCAGAGATGTATTGTGTCGAGAATGGTATATACAGGGTGTACCGTAACCGTCAGTTGATATACCGAGTCGCATTGTGGTAAGGTGTTGGTTTTTAGGCTGTCATATATTATCGAAGGGCTTTCGATGGGTACGATCATGTCGGGAGTGAATCCTGCTTTTGTATAGTCGAATGATTCGCTGACAATCTTTTTGCCGCGCCATAGGATAGAGTCTCCGTTACATATCTCCCGTGTCTCTGCAATGAGATAGGTCTGGGCTACCTTCAAATCCAAACGAATGACACTGTCGCAACCGTATGCGGTATGCGTTGCCTGGTCGTCATAGAAATACAATATAGTGTCGTTGGGGTATTCTGTAAAAGGTCCGTATGTCTTGCCGTGCCATATATATGTATCATTATTTGGCATTGTGTGATTCTCCACCAGCAGATAGGGCTGATGTATGGTAAGTGCCAGATGATAAATAGAGTCGCAACCGAAAACCGTCTTGCAAGCATCATAATAGTCTCCGCTTTCTGTCAGACCGGCACTTGTCGGGTGGTTCTGCCATGTATAAGCGTCCCCTACTATCTGTCTTAAGTCAAAATCATAGTGCCCGCTGCAAAAGTCTGCTGTTTCCTCAAAATAGTAAGAATCAGGGATGGTTAGGTGTAATATACGTAGGCTGTCGCACCCTAAACCGCCCTGACAATCGGGGCATGTCTTGGTTTTAAGCGAGTCATAGAAATAGCCCTCCCAACGATCTCCTAAATATCGCATACCGGGGTTCTTGATAGTGATGGCTAATTGGTCTGCACCCTCATGTATGGTCCATAGATAAGCCTTCGCCGAATCGCCGTCAATACACATTGTAGCCTCAAGGGTATCTCTATAGGTGGGGTGCACGTACAGATGTAGTTCGTGAATACTGTCACACCCTGCAAAATGTGGATACAATGTGTCTTGTTCGCAGGCGCACCATTGTGTTTTATAGGTCGCTTTAAAGAAGGCGCTGTCTTTTACTGTATAATTGCTCTTGCCGGGGTATTGCAATCCTGCATAGGTCTTGCCTTGCCAGCGAATTGCCTGATTATCACATATATGTATTGTATCCTCTATGCGAAATGTATCACAGACAAACAAATCCAGAGTGGAGAGCGAGTCGCAACCGTTGACGGTCAGATAGTGGCGGGTAAACACATTTTTCCCAAGGCGGACTTTCCATTCGAAAGGTGTGGTGGATTCGCCCTCAGTCTTATCTCCTATAAAAGTGGTTTTGTCTGCATACGTTGATTGGTGAGTCAGGTCGCCTTGATTGTCTATACTGTCGTAGAAAAATGGCAAAGTCTCTCCCATACAAATCACCTGGTGTATCGTGTCGTCATATATGCGGTTTACTCGAACCACCATCTGCAATGTGTCAATATCATCGTCTAATTGTGTACATATCGTATGTCCTTTGTGTAACAATGCGTCCAAACGGTATAAGCGGAATGGCTCTCGCTCAGCGGGGGCAATGTCTTTTTCCTCCGGCAATAAGAAATGGTGTTTCCAGTTGTGCAACAGGGTTGTTGCCGGGGCATTGTCTGTATATTCGTCAATAGGTGTTTCTTGTTCGTCATCGGTAATATCATATAGTTGCCATACCACAGGACTGGTGTTCCCCTGTATATAGGTCTGTATCTGCCAGTTAAGCGTGGTGTTGTCGCATATCACAGCGGTGTCCAGACGCTCCTCATCTGCAGGGAAATCCTTGTCTTGTCGCTGATACCAACCTTGTGGCAGACGCGTCAGATCGTAGGAGGATTTCGACATCACATCCTCCGTATTGCTCACAAACAGCGAGTCCTCATAGGGGAGATAATGAAAACCTAAACTGTAGAAATTGGCTTGCGAAGCGGCCATATCATACACCATTCCGATAAATCCCTCTCCTGTGGTCTCCAATAGATGTCCGTGCTTGTTATTGCTTACATCTACGAGTAATGACGCAAATGACATAGTAGGCGCTGCCGTGAAAGGGGTAAACAATGTCGGTGAAACCGCTTGCCCGTCCAAAGTCAGTTTTCCGGTGTCGGCAGTCGGAGTTACTACATAAACATAATGCCGTTTTAGGGTTACATTCAGATTCGGGTCTAAGTCTTTCGTTACAAACGGCATACTTTTTACGTGATGTTCCCATGCCGGCAGCATCGCGCTACTCGTATTGCCCCATTCAACATCATTGAGTTCATCATAATTACGTGCCGCCGCTGTGGTATATACATAGCATAATGCAGGTTTGGAAGTAATAATCACATCTTGCCTTATGCCACTCTGTGTAAGCATCTTGGGGGCTATGGATTCTCCCGCATTAAGGGTAATGGTGCGGGTGACAATTTGGGCGGTATTTATGTCGTATTCCTGCATCTCGAATACGGTATTGTCGTAGGCCGCCGTAATAATATAGGCATTAACATTGGTATTCTTTAGCAAACCCAAATAGAATTGCGTACCCCATTGCACAATAGGTAGAGTCTGTTCTACCGTATAGTCCTGCGAGTAAGCCTCCCTATAAGGTATCTTCGTGGCTTGGTTTCCGTTGAATACGGCTATTGGCTTGGTGGCACAGATTTGCGTACCTGATAGCCCGACCGTTGAGTTCAACTCCGTGTGTGGAGCCGATGCTACCAGTACAGCCGTACCTTTTTTGAGATTCGTCCATTGCAGCGGGGCGGCTTGCATGGTCGGATAGGTTGGAATCACCTGTACATCTGTTCCGTCTTCTGTTACTACAAACGCCAGTTCGGTTGAGTAGTCATCCTCAGGATAAGTCTGTATAAAATACTCCTTGTTCAGTAGATCTTTCGGATAAACCATTGCCATATCGCGCATAGAGGCACCAGAATCGCCGGCACGGCAATAGGTATAGCATGTAAAGGGGGTGTTCTTGTCGTCGGTATAAACGCGCAAACCTTGGTAGAGACTGCTGTTCTGACTTTTTAATAGGTAAATATCCTTCTGCCGGTTCGTTACGGAGTATTCTGTTGATTGCCCGGCTTGCACGTTCAGTGTACCGATAACAACACCGCGCAGTTCTATCTTTACTTGTGTATTCTGCCGCGCGGTTACCACTACTTGCAGTTCGAACATCTTGCCTTTGTTCTGCTCATCCGTGGGATCCCACTTGGCATTGTTGAGATATGTCAGCCAAAATTCTGTACCTTCTGTCGTCGAAACAGATTGCGCAAAAACAAGCACTACCGTCAGCAGCGCACATATAATGGAGAGTACTCTTTTCATCATGTACAAAAATCGCACAAAATTACAAAAAGTGTTGTAAAAATGCAAGTGTGTTCCCTCAAAATTAACAGAATCATAAAAATCAACAATAAATCAACAATGAACCAACAATAGTTCTCCATGCTATAAAGAGTATGTGATTCGTATGTGATTCGTATGTGATTCTGCTTATGATGTACTTGTGATGCATATAGGATAGACTTCTGTGGAATATGGGAGGCGTTTGGCTCATATTGGCGCAAAACACCGCTTTGTGCGCGGCACGCGCCATTGCCTGCCGCCTCTGCCCTCTGCGTAAACTATAAGAAACACAACAAAAAAGCGCACCCTGAACGAGTACGCTTTTTTCCTGGAAACATTCTGCGGTATAGAGCCGCCTACGCTTATTAGTTGTTCTTTGCTTTCTCTACGATAGCCTTGAATGCAACCGGCTGGTTCATAGCGAGGTCAGCCAACACCTTGCGGTTGATAACCACACCCGATTTCTTGAGTGCGCCCATCAGTTGGCTGTAACTCATACCCTCGAGACGGGCAGCGGCATTGATACGCTGAATCCACAATGCGCGGAAATTGCGTTTTTTAGCCTTGCGGTCGCGATAAGCATATTGGAGACCCTTCTCCCAAGTGTTCTTGGCAACTGTCCATACGTTGGCACGGCCACCAAAATTGCCTCGTGTGAGGCTCATGATCTTCTTACGACGGTTACGAGAAGCGACGTGATTTACTGATCTTGGCATAGTTTTCTACGTTTTGTTTTGGTGGTTAATACTTAGCGGAGCAGAAGCATCTCGCGAATCGAGCGCATATTGGTCTGGTCCACCATTGCAACGTGAGTCAAGTTGCGTTTCTGTTTCTTGGTCTTTTTGGTCAGAATGTGACTCTTGTAAGCGTGTTTACGCTTTACTTTACCGGTTCCGGTAAGAGCAAATCTCTTTTTTGCACCAGAATTAGTCTTTACCTTTGGCATTTTGTTAATTGTTTAATGAGTTATTTATTAGGGTCTCAGGCAGCCTAAGGGGAAGCCTTTTGACCTGTTGTTTCTATCCGTAGTTGTATAAATCGGCAAACCTGTAAAATGCCCCGAACTGAAACGGGGCATCTGCAAACTTGCAAATTTCCGCATCCTAAGACTATTGCTTCTTCGGCGAGAGATTCAGTATCATGCGTTTGCCCTCCAGGCTCGGCACTGCCTCCGGTTTGCCGTATTCGGCAAGGTCGTTGGCAAAGCGTGCCAACAACAGTTCGCCCTGCTCCTTGAATACGATACTGCGCCCGCGGAAGAATACATACGCCTTTACCTTGTTCCCGTCTTTGAGAAACTCTTGCGCATGCTTCAACTTGAAGTTGTAGTCGTGGTCGTCGGTCTGAGGTCCGAAACGGATCTCTTTCACCTCCATCTTTTTGGAGTTTGCCTTCATCTCTTTCTCTTTACGTTTCTTTTGGTAAAGGAACTTCTGATAATCGAGTATTCGGCATACAGGAGGAACGGCGTTCGGCGAAATCTCTACCAAGTCCAAGTTCTGCTCATCGGCAAGGTGCATGGCTGTTTGGAAAGGATAAATTCCCGGTTCTACATTGTCGCCCACAAGGCGAACTTCATTGACGCCGCGAATCTTATCGTTGATACGATTGGGCATCTCTTTCTCTACTCGGCCACGTTGTGGTCTGTTGGGTGTTGTTGCTATAGTTTTTTCCTCCTGTTAGTTGCGGGGGATGTTCCGAAGTACCCCCATTCTTCTGCCTCCCCGCAAAGCGGCTGTTGCAACAGCCCTTTCCACGAAAAAGCGCGCAAAATTACAACTTTTTCTCGAAACTGGCAAACTTTTTAGTAAAAATATATCTTTTTGCACAATATATTTGCCTACCTCAAAGAATTTATTTACCTTTGCGGGTCTAATCGGCATCTTGTGTGTCCGGTAGAATGATTCAACTAAACTAATACGCAATAAAACGTACATTGATGAAATCTTTCCGTTCTTTGTTTCTTGCCCTCTCGGCGGTAGCCTTGTGTGCTACCGGTTGCCAGGAACCCCCGTATATCAACGGTCCGGGCAATAATGACAATAATCCTGAGGCTATTCCTACCGCCCCCATTCCGGAAGGAATTGATATTCCCGATAGTGCCATCACTGTGGCGCAAGCGCGTACAATCTGCTCGCAGTTGGCAAGTGGCGCAAGTACGCCGGAGAAATACTATGTCAAGGATGGGTGCAGAATGTGGCTTCCGGACATGCTGATGCGGTGGCTAACTATGGGAACGGCTTGTTCTATATGTCGGACATCAGTACAGGGACTTCCACTCGTACGTTCTATGCCTATCAGGTAATGGGCAAAGATGGTAAGCGAATCCCCGCTGCTGAGGCTGTCGCTGCGGGCGACTATGTGGTTATCTACGGCAAGTTGACCAACTATAATGGCACCTACGAAACGGAAGGACGCGGCGCCGCACAAATATATTCCAGCACCAATGATATATTCAATGGCAAGATTGATACCACGCTTATCACTCCCGATCCCGAGGGGGCAGACGTTCCGGAGGGTACGCTGACCGTATATCAGGCTAATGCGTTGTGCGAAACCCTCGCTAATAATGCCACTACGGATAGCGTTTGGGTCAAGGGCTATGTCCGCAAAAATAGTACCACTGAAACCACTATCAAAGATTATGGTAATATGAATTTTACCATAGCACCGACTATTGACAATACCTCTTATTCTACATTCTTGGTATATCAGGTGTATCGTCGTAAGGGACAGAAGTTCACTGATCTCGACCAGGTAAAAGAGGGCGACTTTGTGGTGGTTCGCGGTAAACTGACCAATTACAATGGTACGTATGAGACGGTTGGACGTGGTGCTTCATATATCTATTATAGCAACAACCCGAATTGGTAAAATAACAAACAAAACTTATTTATATATCATTCATTTTTATGAAAAAGTACTTACTTATTGCCCTTATGGCAATTGCGAGCGTTGCGTATGTCAACGCACAACCCCGTGCAGTCGGTGTAAACCTTGGTTATGGTGCGTCGTTCTCATATCAGCACAACTTGGGTGCTGCTAATATGATTGACCTGGCTGTTGAGGTGCCTGCTTTCGCAGGTATTGGTGCAACTTGTACCTACGACTGGATTGACCCGTTCAATACCTCTATCCCTTGGAATAACAAAGGTGAGTGGCATTGGGCTATGGGTGTCGGTGGCGGCGCAGGTTTCATCTGGGGTATTACCGGTGGTTATGCAGGTGTTGTCGGACACATTGGTGTAGGTTACGATTTCTGGTTCCCGCTGGAACTCTCTTTCGACTGGCGTCCGAATATCGGTGCATATTTCTATGACGGCGGTGCAGGCTTCTATGGTGCAGGTCTCTACTCGGGTATCACCCTCGGTGTTCGCTACAAATTCTAATCTCTTAGAAATAAATCCTTTCTCTTAATAGGCTGCCCGCTCGGCAGCCTATTTTTTGTACTTTTATCGTTATTGTTTTTTTGCAGTGTGTTTATGTTGTCTGCCGGGGATAGCACACCCTAAATTAAATATAAATATATATATAGTGGGTAATTTGCAGTACAACGTAATTTGTATATAATTATTTTAGAAAAATAAACTATAATTTGCATAATTAAGATAATTATCGTACTTTTGCACCCGAATCTACGCAGGAGGGGATATGTCCTCGTTTCAGGGTGGATTTTTGACATATTGAATAGCGTTTATTGACGCTTTGTGTTTTGACCACTGAAACTTCGCAACTTTCAAGGAATAGAACGAAACCAAAGTAACGATAAACCTATGGGTGTGACGTTAGTCGCACTACATCTTGTGCAGGGTGTAGTGTGTCGTCATATCAGCGTAGGTTTCCTGTTGTTTTTATTTGACTTGATAGGCATTGCAAGGCCTCCGTTTGTAAATAAAACAACGGAGGTCTGCGCTTTCTTTGTGCCTGTATGCCGCGAGTGTGTATATTTAGAAAAATGGAGTGTGCCGAAAAGCCAATATTGAAATGAGTAGGCAAAAGTATAACAATTTAATATCTTAATCATTATGGACGAAATTAAAGCACCGTCAATTGTTGTATTGAAGGAGCCGGAAAATAAATCCTATCCGGTAGCACTACATCTGATGCAAGCAACAGAGTTGAATGTTATTTCTTTTGAACCTGAGATTCATGAGACGAAAAAAGTGTGGTACAGAGATTCTTTTGGGAAAGATTATCCACAAGATTTTATTAGTTCAAACTACAAAGAACTTCATGTACCTTATACTGCATACATAAGACCAAAGTTCCAGGATGATAAAAATACGCCACTTCCTACCACATTGAATATCGTAGGAATTACGGATGTTTCCATAACAAGTGGCACAGCAAGTCATTCGGAACAGAAAACCGTATTTCTCATCTATGAAGGTAATGAAAAAGTAAAAACATTACCAGCTGAGTTTGTCGCAGAAAAATATAAACTTTAGTTGGAAGATGATGCATAGAAAAATTTCACTATCCATTCTATGTCTATTTGTAACTCACCTTGTATTTGCCATACAGGGTGAGTTACCTGGTGTGTTTTCTGTGAGTCCGACAAAGAAAGTGCGTTTCTCACAAGGAAATTTGCAATTTAATGCGGCTTTGGGTACTCACCAATGTGCCGATGGCACCACAAGGAATGGAACATGGCGCTTTGCTCTAAATCAATACGATATAGTAGGGGAAACTGCCAATAGTAACCGCTCAGAAACTTACAATGGCTGGATTGATACCTATTGCTGGGGGACGAGTGGTTGGAACAGTGGCGCTAAATACTATCAACCATGGACAAAACAATATCTTTATGGAAGTGGAGATTTTATGCCTGGTGGTGATAGATACGCCGATTTATTAGGAGAATATGTGAGTGCGGATTGGGGCGTATATAATGCAATTTCTAATGCAGGAAATAAACATGGTTTATGGCGATTGCTGACCTATGAAGAATGGAATTTTCTATTAAAGTCACGTACTAATGCACAACAATTGTATTATTTTGCGACAGTTAATAAAATTCCAGGAATGGTGCTTTTACCAGACAATTGGTTCTCGGAAAAATTGACAATACCCCAAAATGCAACGAACATCAATAATCCAATAACTATTGAAGAGTGGTATAATTGGGAAAAAACAGGAGCAGTATTTATTCCATATTCTCAATATGTTGTTAGATCATATGGATCAGATACATACGTTGGTTATTGTTGGTCTGCAACACATAGTAATAGTTCAGATTATTACTACGGAGGAGCATACGCACTACGGTTTTGCAAAGCAGGAATTGGGCCGACTTTGGACTATTATATGGTTGACGTAACATCTTTTACTCGTGGCACATTATGCTATGTTCGTTTAGTGAGAGATTTTGTAGATGAAACTTATACCATATCTGTCGAACCTAATAATGCAGATTTTGGCACAACTACAGGAGGAACTACTGCAGGTTCGTTGGGAGAACAACTGACCATTTCTGCCACGCCAAATGAATGTTACCTATTCTACAATTGGTCTGACGGCAATACCGACAATCCTCGCTCTATCACCATAGAGGGTGATGCTACCTATGTAGCAGTATTCGTGAAACAGCAGTATACCGTCACCGCCACCGCAGATAATGCTGAGCAAGGTTCAGTATCTATCACCGCAGAATAAATTAACGATAAATTAACGGCAATTAACGGAGACAAGAAAAACACCCGACCATGTTTTTAATGGCTCTTTAATGGCTGTTAATGGAGCAAAATAGGTCTTTCATGGAGACCTCCCGAATTAACGGAAACAATAACAAATAAATACAACAATGAAAAAACTCTTTTCTCTTTTGGCTATGGCACTATGTATCTCAGCCATTGCCCAAGCCGACCAATTAGTAGTAGATTGCGGCAACTCCGCCACTATCACCGCCACCCCCGCCGTGGGCTATCATTTCGTGCGTTGGAACGACCTAAATACCGACAACCCCCGCACTATCACTCCCACCGAGGACGCCACCTACACCGCATTCTTTGCTATCAACCAATACACTATCATCTTCCAAAACTATGATGGCACCGAATTGCAAAAGGAAACCGTCAACCACGGCGATGCAGTCAGTTACAAGGGTACTGTTCCTACCAAACCCGCTACGGCACAATACACCTACACCTTCTCTGGGTGGAGTCCGAACATAGAATATACTGCTACGGCAGACGCTACCTACGTGGCGCAGTTCGACCAAACCACCAACAAGTACACCATCACTTTCCGCAACTGGGACGGTTCTGTCCTCGAGGCCAAAGACTGGGAGTATGGCACCCTGCCTTCGTATGCAGCTACGCCTACTCGTCCTGCTGACGCCGAACATTCCTATACTTTCTCGGGTTGGGACAAGACCATCTCTACCGTTACCGGCGAGGCTACCTATACCGCTCAATACAACGGCACACTCAATTCGTACACTCTCACCACCTCAGGTGAGAACGGAACAACCACCGGCGATGGCACCTACCAATATGGCAAGAAAGTTACCATTACCGCTACGGCAGACGCTTGCTACGAGTTTGTTCAGTGGAATGATGGCGATACCCACGCCACCCGCGAGGTAACCGTTACCGGCAACGCTACCTATGTGGCTACATTCCGCAAGGTGCAATATACTATTACCGTTCAGTCTGACAACGATACGCAAGGTTCTGTCAGCATTACAGCAATGCCGTAATGATTATGAAACGACTCCTTTCTCTTATCCTATGCGTCGTCGGCGTGTGTGCTCTCCGCGCGGAGAGTACACCGCACACGATGCGTGTGGAGTGTGGAAGTTGGTTTACTCTGTCGGCACAATCCTACGACGACTACCATTTTGTGGAGTGGAACGACCATAATACCGATGCCGTGCGGCAGATTCAGGTGAACGAAGATGCTACCTACGTTGCATTCTTTGCTGCCAACTGTGAGGAGTATGCCAACTGGCCCTTGGTCGCGCTCTACGACTGGCTCCTGATGCTCAACGTGCAGGCAATCAACGATATGGGCTATTATATCTCGCCCGCCGCCGTTACGTGGTATCGCGTTGTGGGGACCCTCGATGATATGCATAATGCCTTTCCGCAAGACGATGTCCCTGTGGCAACAGGCTACTATCTTACCCTCGCGCAGAACCTGCAAGGCACGGGCGATTACTACGCCGTAGCCGATGTGTCTGATGCACGGGGTATGCTATGCGACGGGCTCATGCGCTCTACCATAGCCCATTATGCACATTCGGGGCAACGCCACCAAGTAGCCCTCAATCCCAACCAAGCCCTTGCGGGCGAAACGCTGCGGATTGTCGGTCTCGACCCTGCCGAGCAAACCACAATCCGCGTCTATAGTACCACGGGGCAGTTGCTGGCAACATACACTTCCGTCGGTGCCGATACCTACCTGCTTCAAGCCGCTTATGTGGCAGGCTGCTATCAGGTGCGTGTTGAGAGTTCTTCGCTCAACGAGACACTCCGTTATATAGTCAAGAAATAATATGAAAAAGATACGATTATCCCTTTTCTTGTTTGCTGCTCTGGCGTTGCCGCTCAGCGCGGAGAATATCCACCTGCTCACCCTCGGACTGCGCGGCGGCGGAATGACCGTCCTACAACAATCCGCGCAGAATCTGAATAACCAACTGGGTGGAGTAGGGGCATTGGACCTCGGCTATATATGGTATGCCCCTGTTCCCAAAGCGGACTTGGGCATACGTACGGGGCTGCTGCTCGGCTATGGTGCAAGCGCTATCGGCGGTGGGTTCTCCCAGCAGTTTACCAATACCGATTATCTTGGCAATCAAATGGACTATACCACCTCCGCACAACTATATGCCCGACAGCAAATGGTATCGGCGGAGGTTCCCTTGATGATGGCTTTGCGTGCCAAGGGTTTTACCTTCAATGTCGGTTTGTCTCTCCAGACGGTGCTTCGGCAGCATACCCGCCAACATCTGTATTCCCCCAAGATTGATGCGTTCTATCCGGCTTATAATGTGCATGTTATCGACGAACTCATTACCGGTCAACTGTCAGCCGACCGGCAGACCGATGGCTATGCTGCAGGTTTGCCTACGGTGGGGCTTGGGGTCTGCACCGAGATAGGTTACGACTTTGCTCTCCCGAAAGGCTGGCTGGGTCTGCAAGCCTTCTTCTCCTGCTCGGTGTGGAACAATTTCCATCCCTCTGACAATGTCGTCATCGCAGTTGCCCCTGTCGCCAACCCGGTACAACCTGTACCCGAAGTGCAAGTCTCCAATGCGCTTCTGTCTCTCTGTTCTTCCGTCCACCCTCTTTTTTTCGGTCTCCGCCTCTATTATGCTTTTGAATGGCGGCGATAGGAATAAAGTAGGTGGTTACTCCTGATATTTGGCAATCGGTGGTGCGAAGTCCTGCTTTGTACGTAGTACGCACTACCGACTGTTATGCTCTATCCGCTTTTCGTGGGATTGTCTGATAAGTGTTAGTCGGACAATCCCTTTTTTGTGCTTTTATGAGCATGGTCTTGTCCTGGTGTTGTCGGACCTGTGTAGTTTGTGTGTGATTGGGCGTTTTTGGGCTTGTATTACAGTGGGGTATCGCTTTGCCTGTTTTTTGAGGTAACGGCTTTTCTCCTGATAATAATTGGTTAGGTATTTGTATATCTCCGTTTTTTGTGCTATCTTTGTGGCAAATTGATTATCTATGGCTACGAGCAGCAACCTACAACCTATCTCCGGTTCGGGGAGTAATAGGAGATATTCCCGTGAAGTGAAAGCGGATGGCACATCTGTTATCCGCGTGGATGGTACATCGCGGGAGGAAAACCATGCTTTTATTGTTATGGCACGCCATTTTCGGCAACTGGGGCTGCCTGTACCCGAAGTGTTGGACGTGAGCAGGGACGAGATGAGTTATACTCAGAGTGATCTGGGCGACACGCTTCTTTTTGATTATATCGCTCATGGGCGGGCTACCGGCGAATTCTCGGCTCCGGAAATGGATGTCTTGGAAAAGACCCTTCGCGCCTTGGCGCATATCCAAACCGAAGGGGCTGTGGGGTTGGATTGGAGTGTCTGTTACCCCGTCTCGGAGTTCGACCGCCGCAGTATTTGTTGGGATTTGAACTATTGGAAATACTGTTTCCTCAAAGGTACTCGTATAGAGTTCTCGGAATCCCGCTTGGAAGACGATTTTGAGCGATTGACACTTACCCTTCTCCAAAATCAAATACAGGGTTTTATGTACCGCGACTGCCAAAGTCGCAATGTGATGGTGGTGCCGGCAGCCGATGGATACAAACCTTATTTCATTGATTTTCAGGGGGGACGTAAAGGACCTGTGCAGTATGATGTGGCATCATTTCTTTGGCAGGCTAAGGCGCATTTCTCCGACGAGGTGCGAAACCGGCTGATAGAAGCCTACCTCGATGAACAATCGCATATCTGCCTGCAACAGGGGCGGACGTTCGACAGAACGGCTTTCTCCCGCACATTGCCGTATTATGTGCTTTTCCGTACCTTGCAGGTGTTGGGAGCATACGGATATAGAGGATTGTTTGAGCACAAAGCACACTTTATCGAGTCTATCCCGTATGCACTATGCAATCTGCAACGTCTTTTTGAACAGCACACCGCTTTGCAGGAGGAGTATCCCTATATATATGAGGTCAGTCAGCGTTTACAGACACTTCCATTGGCGGTTTTGCCGGCCAAAGCGGCACCTCAGGCAGCACCTGCCTTGCTGGTTACCGTCTATTCGTTTTCTTTCAGGAAAGGTATTCCTGTTGATGAGTCGGGCAATGGCGGCGGATATGTGTTCGACTGCCGCTCTACGCACAACCCGGGCAAGTATGAGCAGTATAAAATGCTGACGGGAAGAGATAAACCCGTAATCGACTTCTTGGAGCAGGATGGCGAGATAGTGGCGTTTTTGGATAATGTCTATGCTTTGGTCGATCACCACGTGGAGCGGTTTATTGAGCGGGGATTCACCCGCTTGCAGATCTGTTTCGGTTGTACGGGCGGGCAGCACCGCTCGGTCTATTCGGCTGAGGCTACGGCACACCATCTCCATGATAAATACGGCATACAGGTACATCTTGTCCACCGCGAACAGCATATCGAAGAAATGCTCTCTTAATTAATAAGTATTAATTCATCATTCATAATTATTATGAAGGCCATGATTTTTGCTGCGGGATTGGGTACACGTCTCAAACCGCTGACCGATACAATGCCCAAAGCCCTGTTGCCCATAGCGGGCAGGACGTTACTGCAGTGGCAGATCGAGAAACTGCACAATGCGGGAATCCGGGAGATTGTGGTGAATGTACACCATTTTGCGGACCAAATCATTGATTACCTGCACGCAAATGAGAATTTCGGTTGCCAAATTGCCGTCAGCGATGAGCGCGGGCAATTGTTGGAAACAGGCGGTGGACTATACAAGGCGAAAGACCTGCTCTGCGACGGAAGCAACGCCCCTGTCTTGGCGTGCAATGTGGATATATTGAGCAATATCCGTATAGAAGACTTGGAAAAATCCTATCGCTCCGATATGTTGGGATTATTGGTGGTCAGTCGGCGGCAAACACAGCGTTATCTGCTGTTTGATACCGGTTTACGGTTGCATGGCTGGACAAATATCGCTACCGGTGAGTTGAGACCTGCAGGATTGGCTGATGCCGGGACATTTCAACGCCTGGCCTTCTCGGGCATGCAGATACTTTCGCCCGCTATATTTGAGAATATGGAAACCACTATCGCGCAAAAGGGCTGCAAGTTCTCGCTGATAGACTTGTATCTTAATCTGTGCGCCACGCAACCGCTGTACGGATATATCCCCGCCGGCTATCAGATGATGGATGTAGGCAAAATTGACCAACTCGCTACTGCGGAGTCCTTCGCCGCCACCCTCTAATTACAAATTGGATTTAGATTTCCATCAGTCTGCTGTTGAACTCTTCGGGCGGCAGTGCCGATGCATTCTTAATACGGGTTTTGTAGGTGTAGATTGTGTTGATGGAGTAGTCGAGCAGGTTCGCTATTTGTTGATTATCCGTGATACCGAGGCGTATGAGGGCAAAGATACGCAGTTCTGCATTCAGCAGTTCGCCTTGACGCAGTTCTACTCTGCAATCGGGACGCAACAGACCATTGAATTTCTCTACAAAATCAGGAAATATGTGTAGAAACATAGTGTCGAAACGTTTGTAGAATTCGTTGCGCAACGTGCGTATATCTACATATTGCGGTATCGATTGCAGTTCGTCAAACCGGCGTTCTTGCGTCTTGCGTTTTACATAACGCTGATACTTCTCCAATTTGCTATAGACCGTACTTTCGTTGCAAAGGAAAGTGGCGATACACCCCTCTTTGATGCGGTTTGCTTCAGTCAGTTGCCGGTTGGATTGCTGGATGACCTCCTCCGTGCGGCGCAAGGCGCGGTGGCGGTTGTAGAGCAGCACTATGGCGATGAACAAAACGCCCAACAATAGGTATAAACATATATTGAGGCGGCGGATACGATGGCTTTGCTCTTGCAGTGTATCTAACTGTTGCTGCTCTATGATAGGAATAATCTTACCGATACTCAGTTGTCGGTGGCGGGCATTATAGAAGTTGGCATCGGCCATAGCCTCTTGTATGTAACGGGCGGCATGGTCAATGTCGCCTTGCTGGTAGAACAATTGTGCCACCACGCTCATTGCAATAGTTTCTTTGGTGCAACTGCGTAGGTCGGCTATGGCTGCCAGTATCCAATAATGCTCCGAGCGTTTTTTGTCCCCCAATATATCATACAGCGACCCCATCGACGAGTAGGCTATGGCGCGGTCGTGTTCGGAGATGGTAGTGCATGCCAATGCCCGCTCAAAACGCTCTATGGATAGTGCTTCATCGCCTTGTTTCATCGCGAATTGTGCGGCGGTAGACCAGTAGCGTGCTGTGTCCTGTAGGTCAATGAGCGACAGAGCCTGCTCACTCATCTGATAACCCTGTGTGCGGTAGCCGTTGGCTAACTGTCCGTGGGTATAGTCTGCCATATCGTATAGCAGGCGTGAGTAGGTGATGTAATAGTCCGCCTGTATTTCATCCGGGCAGGTTGAGACATCGTCTGCCAAAGCCTCTAATACATCTGCGCTCTCTTTGAACAGACCCGAACTGAGGAATACAAACGCATGCCGCACACGGGCTTGCACCATCTTCTCGTATGAGTTGAGGTGTGTGGCTTCGTCCAATAGTTTCTCTACATAGATGGTCGCTGTGTCATAAGAATAAGACTGATACTCGAGTGTGAGTGCCAGCAATTGTGCGTATGTGTCGGTATCGGCGCTCCTGATAGAATCAATCCGATGCTGTTTAATGGCATTGTATTGCTCTTTTTTCGCCAACTCTGTCTCCAAAAAAGCAATATCTTCTTGGGTAAATGCCCATGTTGATGTACTGCCGACAACCAATAAAAGCGACAATATAGATAGAATAGATGGAATAAAGTGTCTCATTGTGTGGATTATATCAGGTGTTTCGGAAAACGATATGCAAAGTTACATCTTTTTTTCAATATCGCAAAAATGTGGCATTGATAAAGGTGTATTTTAGGTGAAAACAGGGCTATATATACACCATAAATATTCTATATTATTTATTCATGAATAATACGGTTATTATACTATGTATAATAAAAAAACGATATTACTGCAATTTTGTCTATATTTTTATTATATTGTTTCGCTATATTGGATGTGAGCAGTAACTTTGCAGCGTCAAAACATCGGAGGAAGTACTCTTCGGGAGATACATACTCCGATGGCGGAGACACAACTTTTTATTTAACAACTAAATTTTTATAAACATGAAAAAGTTTACTTTTGTTCTTGCTGCCGCTTTGATTAGTCTCGGCGCAGCCGCTCACGAACTCAACAACCCTGTTGGTGAAGATGGTCGTTACATCGTTAAGTACGATTGCGAGAAAGGTGCATTTGCCGCTGCTAATGATATGGAGGCGGATGAGACCTTTACATTTGCTGTGGATATCAAGGGAACTTGGCTCGAAGATTTTGTAAAGGGTACTCCTGCTGCAAAGGGGGCTACTCGTGGTATCGCTATCAACAAGTGGACCAGCAAAGGTGATGTAAACGGTAACACCAACCGTCTGAAACAGATCGATGGTACTATCTATGGTATGACTGTCAATTACGCACAGATCTTCGGAAATGACAGTATCTTGAAGGCAGATGTAACCAAGGCTGATAGTATTCTCTATATCTATGCTCAAATCTTTGGTTTTGAGTTTACTGCAGATGAACCCGGTGCCGGATGGTGGATGTGGGAAGGTCAAGAGATTGCCCCTACACAGGCTCCCGGTGCTGACTGCTTGTTCGCTTTTGCTCCTTACACAGGCACCAAGACCAGCGAGGAGTTCTACGGCAGTGATTTCGACGAGCCTATGTTCGGTTTCGACGAGAAGGGTTATGCTGCTCCTTGCGTGCTGGCAACGGCTATCGAGGATGTAAAGGCTAACGGCGCACAAAAAGCCGGTAAGTTCGTAGAGAACGGACAACTCTACATTTTGCACAATGGGGTGAAATACAACGCTCTCGGTGCTATTGTAAAATAAAACGTATACAAGAGGCTGTCCGGCAAACGCATCGGGCAGTCTCTTTTTTTAGACGAAATACCCGACTCCCCCGCACCCCCTCAAAGAGGGGGACTTACAGATACTGCTCCTGATAGTATTATTCTCCTTATCTTTATGCTACCGTGAGTAGGTGATTAGTAGGTGATTCCGCTTAGGATAGTACATTTTCTTTATTTCTTTAATTTCTCTTGCCGCTTGCGGCATAGGAAAATCAAACCTTAAACAGATACACGTATGAAGCACATCTTTCGTAGAGTATTTTTGTGTATGGCAGGTCTGGCTGCGGCGGTGGCGTTGCAGGCAATGCCGATAGGAGGTGTGGTGACGGACTCGAAGGGTGAGCCTGTCATCGGCGCAAGCATTGCCGAATCGAACACAGGCAATGGCACCATCACTGACCTTGACGGGCACTACACATTAGACGTCCCCGCCGGCAAACAAATAGTAGTGTCGTATGTCGGCTATAAGTCGCAGAATATCAAAGTAGTATCGGGGCATTCGGTGTACAACGTCACGCTGCAGGAAGATGTGGAGGTGCTGGACGACGTGGTCGTTATCGGCTACGGTACGCAGAAGCGCAGCGATGTGACGGGCAGTATCTCGTCGGTGTCGTCGAAAGAGATTGCCGACTTCTCCTCCAAGTCGCTTGCCGAGTCGCTGCAAGGTCTGGCAGCGGGTGTGACGGTGACCAAGGGCAGCGGTTCGCCCGGTGAAGCGGCGGAGATTATGATTCGCGGTGCGGGCTCTCTCAACGGCATGGCGCCGCTCTATGTGGTGGACGGCGTGGCACAGGATGCGGGCTTCAACTTCAATATGCGTGATGTGGAGTCTATCGAGGTGCTGAAAGACGCAGGTTCGGCGGCTATCTACGGTTCGCAGGCTGCGGGCGGTGTGATACTGATTACCACCAAGAAAGGTCGCGCCGAGCGCACACAGGTGGACGTGAATGCGCGTGTGGGTTGGCGCAATGTCAATTCGACTATCCAACTCCTCGGAACGGAGGACTGGATTCGTGCCCGCGATGCGTGGGGAACGGGCAATACGCTCGAGTTGCTGGGTGCCACGAGCGCAAGCGAACTGCCGAATACCGACTGGATGAAAGTCATGTTCGGGACGGGAATCGAGCAGGAATACAACGTGTCGGTCAGTGGCGGCACGGAGAAAACCAAGATGTTTGTGTCTATCGGTTTCTTGGACGAGAAAGGTACCTATATGGATACGCGTGCACGCCGCTATTCGTTCCGTACCAACCTCGACCACAAACTGGGCAAGCATGTTACGATAGGCGAGTCGGTGTATGGCGCGATGACGCAGACCAACCCCTCAACCAATTCGTCGATATACAACCACACGGTGCCTTTCCGTACCGTGCCGGTGGCGGAAGTGAAAGATGAGAACGGTGACTATGCACAGACGCCGACTTCGGTCGGTTCGGGACCTAACTTTGCCGGTCTCGAAGCCGCATACCACGATGTTCAGGACAACAACTACTATGTCAATGCGCAGGCATACCTGAACGTGGAGTTCGTCAAAGGGCTCACGTGGCGCACCACGGGTTCGGCGGCGCTCGGGGCATACTCCAAACGCTATTTCACCGAGTATATGGACTTTGGTCCCGTGCAGGTCGGTGTGGACGGCGGTCAGTTGGACTCCTATTCGGGCACGAACCTCAAACTGATGTTCAACTCTGTGCTGACCTACGACGAGCGTTGGGGCGACCACGGCTTCAAGGCGATGGTCGGTACCGAGTGGTGGAAATACGACGGCTACGACCTGTCGGTCAGCACCTATAGTTTCCCCATCCCCGTGGCGTCATCTATTGCGCTGGGCTCGGCGGGAGCAACCAAAGATGCATCCGACGGCGTACCGCAAGAGCGTCGAGGTTCGGCGTTTGCCCGCTTGAACTACGACTACAAAAGCAAATATCTCTTAGCGGTTAATTTCCGTGCGGACGCATCCGACCGTTTTGTCAAGAAGAACCGCTGGGGGTTCTTCCCCTCGGTAAACGCCGGTTGGCGTATGAGCGAGGAGAACTTTATCAAGGAGACAAGTGCTGCCGACTGGCTCTCCAATGCGAAGATACGTGCTTCGTGGGGTATCCTCGGTAATGATAATATCCCGCAGTATATGTACCAATCCACCTATTCGATGTCGGGTGTGTCGCATGCTTTCGACAATGGCGAGATTGGGCAGACGGGCGCATGGATTGCTATCCTTGGCAACGAAGACCTCAAATGGGAGGAAGTGAACCAGGTGGATGCAGGTATCGACCTCGGTTTCTTCAACAATCGCCTGACCCTTACCTACGACTACTATAACCGCCAGACGCGCGACATGCTCTATCGCGGTTCGCTCTGTCTCACAAGCGGTATGAGTTATTATTTCTCGTCCGACGACCCTGCCAACACCGTACCCGTCTATTTCAATGCTGGTTTGGTGGAGAACCAGGGACACGAGGTGAGCATTCAGTGGCAAGACCGCAAAGCGGATTTCCAATACAGTATCGGCGTGAATATGTCGTTCAACCAAAACCTTGTGAAACAGGTGGGCGATAAGCCGGGTGCATCTACTATCGACAAAGGTGCTGACGCATCGTGGCCGCTCCTTACCCGTACTGAGGACGGCAACCCGATGTCGCTCTTCTATGGCTACGAAGTGTTGGGTATCTTCCAAACACAAGAGCAAGTGGACGAGTACAACCAATACGCCCTTGATAAATGGCGTGAGCAGAACCCTGACCATCCCTACGGGTTTGCAGAGAACGGGCAACCGCTCAATGTTGACGGCAAAGAGATAGGTATCTACTACCAGCGTGAGAATACCGGTGTGGGCGACCTTATCTACAGCGACAACGGGCAAGGGCGCGTTACAGCCGCCAGCCGAAAGTATATCGGAAATCCATGGCCGAAGATGACGATGGGTATCAATATGTCGTTTGCTTACAAAGGGTTCGACCTCGCGTTGGTATTTTCGGGGGCATTCGGTTTTGACATCATGAACCTTGTCAAACCCTACACCCACATGTTTATGTCCGACAATACCACGGCGGCTATATTCAATACCTCGTGCTTTGGTAAGGACAATACTACCATTACCTCCGATCCCCGTGTAGGCTATCTCGATGAGAGCGGTTCGGTTATCGGTGATGGTGCTGCCAACCGCAACTACTCAACTGTCTCGGGCTACCTTGTGGAGAAAGGCAGCTACCTCAAACTCAAGAACTTGTCTTTCGGTTATACCCTCCCGCAGAAATATAGTCGTAAGGCAAAAATGGAGAAATTGCGTATCTATTTCTCGGCACAGAACCTGTTTACTATCACTAAGTATTCGGGTATCGATCCCGAGATTGGCGGCAACAGCCTGATGTACAACATAGATACCCACAACCGCTATCTGCCTTCCCGTTTATTCTCATTCGGATTGGACGTAACCTTCTAAAAACCTATATTAACTGGAACCCCTAAAATCAAACAATATGAAAAAGCAACTCATAGCAATCTTTCTCATAGCCGCCACACTCAGCGGTTGTAAGGATTTCTTTGATATATCCAACCCGCAGACCCTAACCACTGACAATTTCCCTGCCACAATGGAGCAGGTGAACCAGTTGGTCACGGCGGCGTATGCACAAGATCATGCGATAGGTACGTATGCGTTCTATTGGTTTCCTATGGGTGTATGGCTCTACGACCACACTACCGACATCTATGGCTCTTACGATGAGCGTGCCAACTCGCAAGACAACTATTCGAATATAGATTCTCGCTACCTGACTACTACATACACCGACCTTTGCAAATGGATGAAATTGGCTTCCACAGGTATCGAGGGCATTGAGTTCTACCGTGAGCATTATGGCAAAACAAGCGACAATGCCATCCTTGACTACGACCTCGGGCAGTGCTATTTCAACCGCGCTTTGGCATATTGGCATGCGCAGATATTCTTCGAACTCAATCCCGATGGACTCGGTTTCGCAAAGATTGACCGGGTTATCTCCGATGTCGAGGGCTTGAAACTCAGTCGCGAGACGGTGCGTGATACGTGGCAGTTTATGATTGACGATTGCAACAAAGCGGTAGAGTTGCTCAAAGGGCATACCGAGGACGAGTTTCGCGCTACAGAGTGGGCGGCAAAAGGTCTGCTCGCCAAGGTCTATATGCAGTCGCTCTATATTTTCCCTGAGAACCGTGACAAGACAAAAGCCCTACTGGAGGATATTATCCAAAATAGTGGCAAACATCTGGTTAGCAACGAGATATACAAGGATATGTTCTTTGGTAATGAAGCCAATGAGCACAATGCCGAGTCGCTATACGAACTCACTATGACCAGCAATTCTAAGCAGAACGGTCCGTGGGAGAATTATACAACGGGGTCGGGTATGCCTATGGTCTATGCGCCATGGTATGTGGACCTCGATATCAAGTTCCGCAAGGGGCGTGAGGACAAAACTGACCCGCTCACATTGCAAAATGATATCATCATCTCTGCTAAATCGTCCCAATGGGGCAACAATTTTGTGCACGACAAGAATATCGCCCGTTTCGGCTTTTGGAACTTCTACGGTGATACGATTCCCCGCTTGACCCTTAACCCCACTTTCGACTACAATGCGACCCGCTCGCTCGATAACTATCCGTATATGATTGCTACTCCCAACTACCGTGCGGAGGCATTGGCACTGAAGAACGACCCGACGAAGGTCGATCCCCGCTTGATGCTCAATGCGGGGCAACCGTATGTGGACGAATATATCGATGCCAAAGGGCGCACCACAGTCTATGATCGCTCCTCGGAAGCAAATAGTCGTCCCGACCGACTGGCATGGGCACACCGCAAATATACTAATATACGGGGTGTAGAGATGGGAGGTGCACCCTATGGCTTGAACCAATCCTCCAACTGCAATTTCTACATCATTCGTCTTGCGGACATCTATCTGCTTTACGCCGAACTGATGGCGGACGAGGCACCTGCTACAGCACTCGAATATATCAACAAGGTACACCGCCGTGCTTATGGTTATGATCCCGATGTGGCTTGCCCATACGACTATACCTCGCTTACCGACCGCACACGCGCTTATTTCGATACCGACCCGTTGGCGCACAACCCTCTTCGCTACGAGCGTTGGGCGGAACTCTTTGCCGAGGGACAATGGTGGTTCGACCTCCGGCGTTATCGTATCGGGGCTGACGAAGCAGCCTACTATGAAAAAACCTCTCACGGACCTATCACATGGAAAGGCGACGAGAGTTATGTACAACCCATTCCGCAACTTGAACTCGAAAGAAACAAAAATATGAAACAATCTACTGGCTACCCGGGTATCTGATATAGGCTGTCTCGCGGTTTGCTCAACCCTAAAGGGAACAACCCCTCCATCTATCCACTCGGCATCCTCTCGCCGACCTTACGCCGACAACTACGGTACATATACGGTAGATATACGGTAGATACACGGTTGATATACGGTAGATATACGGTTGATAGAGCAATTCCGACTATACACATATACTTACCATACCCGATGAATCTGTAGAAATAAAACGGATATAGAAATATGAAGAAACTTTTTGGCTATATATGTTTGGCAGCAATCACACTGACGGGTTGCCAACAAAAGATGACTGTCTCGTCTCCCGACAATGTGTTGGCTGTATCATTCCGCTTGGGCGCAGATGGGGCACCTGAATACAAAGTGGCACGCAAAGGCGCACCGATGCTTGATTGGTCTGCTCTCGGATTGGTCCTCGCCGATAAGGACCTTAGTCGTGATTTTACCCTCCTTGGAACCGACACAGACTCTTTCGATGAGACGTGGGAAACGGTCTGGGGCGAGGAACGTTATATCCGCAACCACTATTGTGAACTCACGGCACACCTCCTGCACCAATCAGGCACAGAAATGGATGTCGTCTTCCGCGTTTTCGACGATGGATTTGCGTTCAGATATCTATTCCCTTCCAATGCCGACAGCATGATAGTAATGGACGAGAAGACTGAATATCAGTTCGTTAGAGAGCCGCAAGCATGGTCTATTCCTTGGCGTACCGAGTACTACGAAGCACTATGGACACGCGAACCAATCAGCCAAAAAGATACCACTTGTTCCCCTATCACACTCGAATTGGCAGAAGGGGGCTATGCCTTCCTTCACGAAGCAAATCTCACTGATTATCCGGCTGAGAATTTCTACTATAGGGGTAACACCATTCGCACCTTTCTTACTCCGTGGCAGAATGGAGAAGCAGCCTATGAATCAGGTGTTTGGCAGACTCCATGGCGCATGATGACGGTTACCGACGACCTACGCCGACTCATGGCATCGCGCGTCATGCTCAACCTCAACGAGCCTTGCCGTATTGAAGATACTTCGTGGATACGGCCGATGAAGTTTATCGGTATATGGTGGGGAATGCACCTCAAGACAATGACGTGGAGTCAAGGTCCTATCCACGGTGCCACTACCGAAAACATGAAACGCTACATAGATTTTGCTGCCGATAATGGTTTTGGTGGAGTCCTTGCCGAAGGGTGGAACGAAGGCTGGGGCGCGTGGGACGGAACGGTTCCGGACGCCAAGTTCTCTTTCGTGAAGCCATACTCCGACTACGACATCGACTATTTGGCTGACTATGCCCACAGGCGTGGGGTCGAAATCGTTTTTCATCATGAGACCCAAGGCAATGCTGCCCAATACGAAAACGAACTGGACGAGGCATACGACTATATGGAAAAATATGGTATGCACTCCGTCAAAACGGGATACGTCTGCCCAATCATCACCACTGTCGATGGCAAACAATACAATCGTTCGCAATCGGGCGTGCGCCACTATCGCAAAGTAATAGAGACAGCAGCCCGCCACCATGTTTGTATCGACAACCACGAACCGGTCATGCCCACAGGTCTGTGTCGCACTTACCCTAATTTCTTCACTCAAGAGGGTATCCGTGGACAAGAGTGGAACGCATGGAGTGCCGATGGCGGAAGCCCGGCAAGCCATGTTGCTACCTTGCCTTTCACGCGTATGCTTGCCGGACCGGCTGACTATACTCCGGGTGTGTTCTGCTTCGATAATCCGGTACAACCGAACACCCGCGTACATGCCACCATCGCCAACCAACTGGGGCTGTTTGTAACAATGTATTCGCCGCTTCAGATGGCATGCGACCTGCCTGAAAGTTACATGAAACATCCGGCAGAGTTCCAATTTATACGCGATGTCCCGTGCGATTGGCAACAGTCCCGTCTTCTCTCCGGCGAAATAGGAAAGTACCTTGTCATGGCGCGTCAGGACAGACATTCTGCCGACTGGTATATCGGTGCTGTCAATGATGATACCCCCCGCGATGTAACCATCGATTGGTCGTTCTTGTCCGATAGCACCTATACGGCGCAGATCTATCGTGATGCCCCCGATGCCGACTGGCAAACCAATCCCTATGCAACGGTGATAGAGACAATCCGGGTGGCAAATACGTCAGAGCCTCTTGCTATCCGCCTCGCCTCCGGCGGCGGTTTCGCTATCCGCCTCACACCTGTGAACGATAAACAATAAGTCTATACATCGAAACATAATCAACTGAAATGATGGTAATGAAACGAATATCACTGGCTTTGGCGGCCTCTGTGTGTTCCGTGTTTGCAGTCTCTGCTGCGCAACGTCTGAACAACCCGATAGGTCCTGACGGATGTTACATCGTCCGTTGGGATTGTGAAAACAATACGTGGGCTTCCTCCAATAGTATGGAGGCGGACGAGACTTTTACGTTTGCAATCGACATTAGTGCTACGGAATGGGAATCATGGCTCAAAGGCGAAGGCTCTACCGGTACACGAGGTATCGCCACCAATTTCTCCACCGATCAAGGTCAGATAGCCCGTAATGGCGACCGGCTCTACCATATACAGGGCAATATCTACGGTAAGACTATTAATCTTGCGCAGTTGGCGGAGGAGGGACTGAATCTCAATACCGGTACGTCTGTCAAGGTCTATTCCAATCTCTTTGGCTTCGAATATACCGCTTCCAACCCGGCGACTGCTTGGTGGATCAACCCTTCAGATGATGTAACGGGCAACAGCGATTGTATGTTCCGGACTGCTCCTTACACCGCTTCCCATACAGGCAGCGAGTTTTATACCGACAACTTCGATAATATCTATTCCGTTATCAACCAAAAGGGTTATGCGGCTCCGTGTGTGAATGCGGGGAGTACACCTTCTACACCCGAAAATCCGGAAAACCCCGATATACCGGAGATACCCGATACGATTGTTACTGAGGGGAGTCAGGTCTATCTGTTTCCGTCCGATAAACAAGGGCGGGGCTATATCAATCGCCCATACCAGCGTTATGAGGCGGAACCGGGTTGTTGCACCACCGACGGCACATTCCTTTCCGCTACCGACGACCAGCGTCTGCTCCAATCCGAAGCCTCACACCAGCAGGCACTCAACCTCACTGCTGTCGGACAAACCGTCTCTTGGGTCGTGGATAAGGCGGGCGACGGACTCACTATTCGTTTCTCTCTTCCCGATAGCGAGAATGGGCAGGGAACAACGGGAACACTGGATGTCTATGCCGGTCAGGACAAAGTGGGTACGCTTAATCTAAACTCCTATTGGGCATGGCAGTATTGTGATGCTACTTATCCGGACAATAATCCGCGTACAGGTAATGTGGTTGTCCGTATGCGTTTCGATGAGACACATATCCGCCTCTCGCGTCAGGTCAAACAGGGAGAGACACTTACTCTCCAAAAAACGGACGGCGGTTCTATACCATACACCATTGATTTTGTGGAGTTGGAGCCTGTTCCGACGGCTGTTACCTACGACCAACTGGACGGCGACAAAGTCCGTTTTGACGGCAATGGAGATGTAGGTGATTTTATTATGAACAATCAGGGACGTACTATCTATATCCCGGAAGGCACATGGAATTGCAGCAAGCGTATCTATCTGCGCAATGCCGATGGCACACGTGTTATCGGTGCAGGTATGTGGTACACCACTATCTATTTTACGGCTCCTTCTGACAATGCCTCCACTTATAGTTACCGCGGCTTTGAGGCAGACCGTAGCAATCTGCTCATCGAAGGACTATATCTCAATACGGTCAACAACTGCCGTTATTACAATAACAACAATTCCAAACAGGTGGGCAAAGGTTTTATGGGCGGAATGGGGCGCAATAGCGTCATCCGTGGTTGTTGGGTGGAGCACTTCGAGTGCGGCGCATGGATTGCCGATTATAGTGGTTCCGGTTCGTCCAACCTCTTGGTGGAGCATTGCCGTTTTCGTAACAACTACGCCGATGGTATCAACTGCTCGCACGGCAGTAGCGGGCACACAATCCGCTATTGCTCGTTCCGTAACAACGGAGATGACGATATGGCCTCATGGTCCACAGCAAGACGTTGTAGCAATATCACCTTTGCTTATTGCACTGCCGAGAACAACTGGCGTGCGTCGTCGCTTGGTTTCTTCGGCGGCGACAACCATACCGCCCACCATCTGTATATAGCGGATGCCTTGGAATCGGGCGTACGTGTCAATTCCGACTTCAGCGGCGCAGGCTTTACCAATAGCGGCACTATTGATATCCACGATGTTACTATCGACCATAGCGGTTGTCCGGCTGGCAACAAAGGTACTACGGGCGACTTCTGGGGCGGTGCACAAGGGGCTTTCAATATAGGCGGAACGGGTAATTATCCCATCTACAACGTTCATCTCGATAGCATCAACATCAACAATTCACGTTGGAACAATATCTATGTGCGTGCAGGAGGCAACAAAATCACGGGTATGGAGTTCAACAATATCCATATCAACGGCGGCAATTTTGGCATCTATTTTTCCAATGTCAGCGGTTGCTCGGGGTCGTATTGCCATTTCAATGCCACCAATCTCAAAAATGCGATGTTCAATAGTTCTGTACCCTCTACTTGGACGGAACTATTCGATTGCAATACAGGGGAATCTGCCGGCGAGAGTCTGCCTACCGTCCCTTTTTCGATGTGCAAATCGTTGATTGACGGTCAGTTGGTCATCATCCTCAATGATACAGCCTATGATGTCTTGGGGCGGAAACTATAAAATATAGCCTGCCATATACCACCTGTTTCTTTGCGCTCCAATGGCGAGGTGTACAGGTGTGGATGTCGAGACAATCAATGAAAGAGGCTGCCCTAAATCGCATTGGGCAGCCTCTTTCGTCTTTAGATAGTTTTCTTGATGTCGATTATTCTACGCGGTGAACGCCATCGCCGATTTGGGCAATGTAGAAATCTGCTTTGAGACCGGTCTTGTCGGTATATTCTTTGCCTACTTGCTCAATAAAAGCAGGAATAGCCTCTTCGCGGACCAACGATACGGTGCAACCGCCGAAGCCGCCACCCGTCATACGGCTGCCGATTACGCCATCTACTTTCCATGCGGCTTCTGCCAGTGCGTCCAGTTCCGGACCGGTAACTTCGTAGTCATCCCGCAGAGATTCGTGGCTCAGATTCATCAGTTTGCCAAAAGTGATAATATCGCCTTTCTGCAATGCGGCAACCGCATCTTTTGTGCGTTGTACTTCGCCTACTACGTGGTGTGCACGGCGGAGTGCCACAGGGTCGGTGATAGCCTCTTTGACTTGGTTGAACTCATCCATAGTCAGTTCAGCCAGGCACATTAGCGGACGTACTCGGCTGATTTGCTCTACGGCTGCATGGCATTGTGCCACGCGGGCATTGTAGGCACCCGAGTCGAGTTTGTGGGGCGAGTGCGTATTGGAGATAACCACCTTGATACCATCGAGTTTGACAGGTACGAGATCAAATTCCAGAGTGTCGCAGTTGAGGAATATGGCATGGTCGGCTTTGCCTTGCGCCGACGCGAACTGGTCCATAATACCGCAATTAACGCCGGCAAACTCATGTTCCGAGAGTTGCCCTATTTTGGCAATCTCGGTACGGTCATAGCCGGTGTGGAGCATTTCGTTGACAGCATACGCGGTAACCACTTCGATAGCGGCACTACTGCTCAGTCCTGCACCGGCAGGTACATCGCCCCAGAAAAGGAAGTCGTAGCCTTGCGGGAGAATGACACCGCGTTTGACAAACTGTGCAATACAGCCGAGCGGATAGTTCGCCCAGTGTTTCTTTTCCAATGGTTCGGTAGCATGGGTAAGTGATACCTCGGTAACGGGATGGTTGCCGCTGGCATCTGCAATGTTAAGTGAGCAGAAACGCAGCAAGTTGTCCCGGTTAGGTGCAATGAGCAGGAATGTCCCGAAACTCAATGCGCAAGGAAAGACATAACCGCCGTTGTAGTCGGTGTGTTCTCCGATAAGGTTAACACGCCCCGGCGCAAAGAATATGTCTGTTGCGGCGTGCTTGTAGGTTTGCTCAAATACTTTCTTTAATTCTGATAGTTGCATAAGATTTAATGGGTTTAATGGTTAAATATGAACTCCCCGTTCCCCATAGAAGGGGATTTTGGGGTGGTATTTACAGTGATTTGAGGTATCGGTCGGCTTCTATGGCAGCCTTGCACCCGCTGCCTGCCGCCACGATGGCTTGACGATAATGGGGGTCGGCACAATCGCCTGCGGCGAACACGCCCGCCACGTTGGTGCGTGGAGAATAGCCGTCGGTGATGATATACCCCTCGTCGTTCAGGTCTAAATAGTCGGCAAAAAGGTCTGTGTTCGGCCGATGACCAATAGCCAGGAAGAATCCGTCGATATCGATATGGTGCATCTGTTCGTCGGGTTCGCCTTTGCGATAAACCAGGTCGGCACCTTGTACTTTGGGCTCGCCTGTCAGACGAAGCGTGTTATGCTCAAACAAAACCTCAATCTTCGGATTGTCGAACACCCGCTTTTGCATAATATCAGACGCACGCAGATAGGGTTTGCGCACAATCATATAGACTTTTTTGCATAAGCCGGCGAGGTAAGACGCCTCTTCGCAAGCCGTGTCGCCACCGCCCACAACTGCCACTGTCTTATTGCGATAGAAGAAACCGTCGCAGGTAGCACAAGCCGAGACACCGCGTCCTTTGTATTTCTCTTCGGAGTCGATACCCAAGAACTTTGCACTCGCGCCTGTGGCGACAATCACCGTGTCTGCCTCGTACTCCACATCATCCTCTGTCCACACTTTCTTCGGCGAGCAGGAGAAGTCCACACGCGTAACGATACCTTGTACGAACTGCGTACCGAAACGCTCCGCCTGACGACGCATATCGTCCATCATCTGAAACGGCTCCACACCATCCGGGTAGCCGGGGAAATTCTCCACCTCGGTGGTAATCATCAGTTGTCCGCCTACTTGCGGACCCTCAATCAGGACAGGAGACAGGTTAGCACGAGAAGCATAAATGGCTGCGGTATATCCCGCAGGCCCGGAACCAATAATAAGGCAAGAAGTGCGCATGGTTGTAAATTGTGAATTATCTGTTATCTCAGGTCATTCCGGTAGGCATTGGGGTAGTCTAAACGGAATGACGGTGTAGTTGTGATATATTGTGGTTGTTTCAGGGTGAGCGTGGTAAGTTGCTTACCCTCTTTTATTTCTACCGAAAGAGGAATATACACGCCTTCTTCTATCCGTTTCACGCGCAGTGTAAAACGCTGAATACCAACCGATTGGTCGTTAGGCGTGAGCGTAATGATAGTTTGTGTGGGGTCTTTGGCAGGACGCTCACCGACAGTGCAAACCTTCACGAGGGCTTTTGCGTACAGGAACGGATTCGCCTCCAACAGTTCCGCCTCGGTGGGGTTGGAAAGGGTCAGTTCGTCGGTGGTGGCACTATATATATATAAGGTGTTGCCATCGTAAGCCGCCTCGGTATCAAACATAGAGAGCAAAAAACGATTGCCGTGCATAGTGATAGTTCCCGGGTAGTTCATTGGTTGTGCCACCTCTTCGGAAACGGTAATGGTGAAATCAGATTGGAGGGTCTGCTGCTCAAGATTGGCGAGAAAAGTATCCAATGTGGTGGCAGACACCCCAAAACTTCCTCCGAGGAAGGGAACAAATAGCAAAATGGCTATCAATATGTGTTGTTTTTGTAACATATATTTATATTTCAAAAGTAGCCTATCCTATGCCTATCCTATGCGTATCCTATGCTGTTTGACAGGACAAAAAAGGCGATGCGGCATTAAGGTTTTTTATAAGTCTGTCAGTTTACTCCGAGTTCCTGTAGTTTCTGGTCCAGCATATCCATATCCTGTATCAGCACATCGCGCCCCTTCGGCCCCTTGTTGGGGCCTACGATGCCAGCCGCTTCGAGTTGGTCTGACAATTTGCCGGCGCGGTTGTAACCAATCTCAAAGGCGCGTTGCAGGCGCGAAGTGGAGCCTTCCTGTTTTGCCACCACATAGCGTGCCACATCGGCAAACATCGGGTCAAGGCGTTTCATATCCACACTGCCCGGTGCCAACGCCTCTTCTGCGCCCTCCGGAATATACTCCGGCAACTGGTATGGTTCGAAATAGCGTTGCTGTTGGCTGATATGGTCAACGATGGCGTCCACCTCGGGGGTATCGACAAAGGCACACTGGATACGTGTGATATTGCTATTTCCCGCGTAGAGCATATCGCCGCGCCCGATGAGTTGTTCTGCGCCCTTGGCGTCAAGCACCGTGCGCGAGTCGATGACGGACTGTGTGCGGAGCGCGATACGGGTAGGGATATTCGCTTTGATGACACCCGTAACGATATTCACCGACGGACGTTGTGTCGCCAAAATCATGTGCATACCTACGGCGCGGGCTTTCTGCGTGATACGCGCGATAGGGGTCTCGACCTGCTTGCCCGCCTGCATGATAAAGTCGCCATACTCGTCAATGACGATGACGATATAGGGCAAGAACTGATGGTGCAGCGAGTCGCCCACCACCTTTGCCGGATTGAGACGCCGTTTGATGAACTTGTCGTTGTAGTCCTCCAAGTTGCGCACGCCCGCATCCATCAGCAACTTATATCGGTTCTCCATCTCAATCACAAGCGAGTTGAGGGTGTTGATGACCTTGTCGCAGTCAGTGATGATGATGTCTTGCTCCTCCACTTCGGGCATTGCGGCGAGGTAGTGGCGATACAGATTCTTATAAGGAGCGAACTCCACCATCTTGGGGTCCACCAACACCAATTTCAGTTCCGCAGGGTGCTTTTTGTAGAGCAGCGAAGTGAGTATGGCATTGATAGCCACCGACTTACCTTGTCCTGTAGCACCCGCCACGAGCAAGTGGGGCGTCTTGGCGAGGTCGAACATAAAGACCTCGTTGGTGATAGTGCGTCCGATAGCCACCGGCAAGCGCATCTTTTGCTCTTCCTGAAAGCGTTTGGACGCAATGACCGAGTGCATAGAGACGGTTTGCGGCTTCTCATTAGGCACCTCGATACCTACCGTACCTTTGCCCGGCATCGGGGCAATCATACGGATACCCGTTGCCGCAAGCGACATCATAATGTCGTTTTCGAGGCTCTGTATCTTGGATATTTTGATACCCGCCTTGGGTACAATCTCATATAGCGTAACGGTAGGACCGATAGTGGCTTTGATGGAATCTATCTCAATTCCGAAATTGCGCAACGTCTCTACGATACGTTTGGCGTTGGCGTTCTGCTCATCTTTGTTGACAATCGTACCCGTCTCATTATCATATACTTTGAGTAGGTCGAGAGACGGGAACTTGTAGTATTCAAGGTCTTTACGCGGGTCGTACGGACCGAGTTTTGCCAAGACATCTTCCGGGGAGGCATCCACCAATTCCACAGGTTGGGTTTCGTTGATGTCGATAGTCGTTTTGCCGTCTTCCGGCTCTTCCGTCTTCGGTTCTTCGGGGGCAGACTCTGTATGCATCTCCTCCTCTTGAGTCGGCTCAATCGTCAGCGTAATATCATCGCCGGCGGGAGCCTCTGCGGGGGTATGGTCAAGGTCGTCGATATGTATCTCTATGTCAATCGGTTGCTCGTCCTCTTTGGGATCTTCGGGGAGTACAATTTCTTGCGGTTCGTCCGGCAAAGTCCCTTTTGTAGGTTCTTCGGTCTTGGGTTTGCGCTTGAATAAGCCTGCGAACCATAAACCGAAACGTTTCATGTTCGGGATAAAATTCTTCTCGGTGATGATAAGGAATATGACCAGTGTAACCGCTAATACGATAATCATCCCCGTAGGTTGTATATATGAGTTGAGCCATGTGGCGAGCCATTGCCCGAAAGCACCCCCCCAACAGAATGTCCCGCGCGAAACCATTTGTTGTACAAACCCGAGCAACACATCGCCCCATAGTACGCCGAACGTTCCGCATAGCAGTATGCGAAGCGGGTGTGTATGCCCCACGTGAAGCAGACGTAACCCATAGATAGTCAGCATCCCTATTAGCACAAATGCCATCCAGCCGAAAGCCCCGTTGAGCAGGAACTCGGCAACGGAGGCACCGGGCAATCCGAGCAGGTTTTGTATCTCATCACGGTGTTCACGCCGATCCGGAGAAGACATCTGCAGCAACGATTGGTCGCTTGTTCCCGCAAAGAAATAACTTATGCACGCCACCAACAGCAGTAGGGCTGTTGCCAGCAGGACAACAGCCGATATGATGCGTGTACGAGGATCGGATATAAAGGTTTTTACCTTTTGTAATACATTGGGTTTCTCTACTCGTATCTGGCGTTGAGAGGTCTTTTCGTCGTTTGTGGTTGTGTGTGTGGCGCGTCTTGGCATATCTACTCAAAATTAGCACGCAAAGGTACTGAAAATATCTCACTTTTGCAAATTGTAAAATTGTGTTATTTGTAAAGAGTACGGTTTTTAGTTGCATTTTGTGTACTTTTCTGCGAAATAATCAAATAAATTTGTCCGTGTGGAAAATTCTTTATACTTTTGCGTGTTAATTTAGGTGGGGTGTGTATATACCCTGTATTCGCAAAACCGATCATGTCAGAGCAAATACGGCACGAAGGGGTTGTTTTGTCCGTTTCGGGGCAGACAGCGCATATACGGATTGTTCAGGCAAGTGCATGCAGCACCTGCGCAGCACGTAGTATGTGTATGTCTTCGGAGAGCAAAGAGAAACTGATGGACGCACGTATGCTTGAGCCTATGCAAGCAGGCGACAGAGTTGAAGTGATGGTGGCGGAACGCCTGGCATGGAAAGGGGTTCTGCTTGCTTATATTATGCCCTTTGTGGTTATGTTGGCTGTTATTGCGGGGCTCGAATGGGTCCTGCAGAGCGAGGCGGTTATCGGCACAATAGCCTTGTGCGCAGTGGCGGTGTATTATCTTATTCTCTCGTTGTTCCGCAAAAGACTGCAAAAACAATTCTCTTTCACGGCACGTAAACTTTGATTTGCATTTGCTTTCCGTTGATCAATAACTATTAATATATAAGCACCTGCGAAGGACCTACGAAGGACCTACGAACCACCTCTGAAAGAAAAGAATACAATATATTAAACATTTTTCAAAAAATAACACAATGAATTTAGTTTTGATTTCTTTGGCCGTTCTGGGCGTGACGGGATTGGTAGCCGCTGTGCTGCTCTATTTCGTGGCTCAGAAGTTCAAGGTGGAAGAAGATCCGCGCATTGACCAAGTGCAGGAGGTGCTGCCCGGTGCCAACTGCGGCGGTTGCGGATTTGCAGGATGTCGTGCACTCGCAGAAGCGTGTGTCAAAGCCGACTCCCTTGATGGTCTTCTTTGCCCTGTAGGTGGCGCGCCTACTATGCAAAAGGTAGGCGAAATTCTCGGTATGGCGGCATCGGTGGCAGAACCGAAAGTGGCAGTGGTACGTTGTAACGGAACCTGCGAAGCACGCCCCAAAACAAGCGAGTATAATGGCGTACAGAGTTGCCAGATCATGCACAACCTCTATGTAGGTGAGACGGCATGCCCGTTTGGCTGCCTCGGCTGTGGCGATTGTGTGGCAGCGTGCCAGTTTGACGCCATACATATCGACCCCGCTACCGGTCTTCCCGTAGTGGACGAAGAGAAATGTACCGCCTGCGGCAAATGCGTCAAGGCTTGCCCGCGCAATATCATCGAACTGCGCAACAAAGGACCGAAGAACCGTCGTATGGTCGTTGAATGTGTCAATAAGGACAAAGGTGCCATCGCACGCAAAGCATGTACCAATGCTTGTATCGGCTGTGGTAAGTGCCAAAAAGTGTGTCCGTTCGACGCCATCACCGTGGAGAACAACTTGGCATATATCGACTACACCAAATGCCGTCTGTGCCGCAAGTGTGAGGCAGAGTGCCCCACGGGTGCTATCCACGCTATCAATTTCCCGCCGCGCAAACCGGCAGAGCCCGCTGCTCCCAAAGCCGAGCCTGCACCTGCGCCTGTTGTAGAACCCAAACAAGAGGAAACAAAAGCATGAATACGTTCAGAATAGGTGGAGTACATCCACATGACAACAAGATTTATTCGGTACACCAGCCTATTACCGAATGTCCGCTGCCGGCCAAGGCAATCATACCGCTCGTGCAACATATCGGAGCACCTGCACAACCTGTGGTGGAAAAAGGACAAAAGGTCAAAGTAGGCGAACTCATTGCGAAAGCAGGCGGATTTGTCAGTGCCAACATACACTCGCCGTTCAGCGGTACTATCACAAAAATTGACGCTACCACCGATGCATGGGGATTGCGCATGCCTGCTATCTTCATGGATGTAGAGGGCGACGAATGGCTCGAAACCATCGACCGCACTACGGCTATCAAACGCGACTGCTCTCTTGAACCCAAAGAGATTGTGGATAAAGTGGCTGCTGCCGGTATCGTGGGACTCGGAGGCGCATGCTTCCCCACACAGGTAAAACTGCTTCCGCCTCCGGGTAAGAAAGCAGAAGTGCTGATTGTCAATGGCGTAGAGTGCGAACCCTATCTCACTTGCGACCACCAACTGATGTTGGAACACGGAGAGGAAATCATTGTAGGTATCCAGATCCTGATGAAGGCGTTGGGCATCAATCGCGCAATTATAGGTATTGAGAAGAACAAACCCGACGCCATCGACCACATGCGCCAACTGGCGTCCAAAGCACTCGGCATTGAGGTGAAACCTCTGAAACTCAAATACCCGCAGGGCGGTGAGAAGCAACTTATCGACGCTTGTATAGGTCGCCAAGTACCATCGGGTGCACTCCCGATTGAGGTAGGTGCCGTGGTGGACAACGTGGCTACTATCTACTCTGTATATGAAGCCGTACAAAAGAACAAACCACTTATTTCACGCGTGATGACTATCACAGGAAAGAACCTTTCCAAGCCAGGAAACTACTCGGTGCGTTTTGGAACACCTCTCTCGGAAGTGGTGGCTATCGCAGGCGGGGTGCCTGAAGATACAGGAAAAATCATCGGCGGTGGACCTATGATGGGACGTGCAATGAACAACATTGATATGCCTGCCAACAAACGTGTGAGCGGTCTGCTCTTTATGCCGGAGAACGAAAGCCGCCGTGCCGAAGAAGAGAACTGTATCCGCTGCGGTAAGTGTGTAGGTGCCTGCCCGATGGGATTGGAACCCTACCTGCTTTCCAAACAGGCTGAATTGGCTATGTGGGACGATATGGAGAAACATAATATTATGGACTGCATCGAGTGCGGTTGCTGTATGTTCACCTGCCCAAGCCATCGACCCTTGCTCGACTATGTACGTATGGGTAAAGCCAAAGTAGGTGGTATAATCCGTGCACGCGCTGCGGTACAGAAAAAATAACAACGCTACGTGGTAAATATCAATCGCAAACAAAATTGATAAAAGCATGAAACAACTTATAGTATCCCCCGCACCACACGCCCATAGCGGTGATAGCGTGCGGAAAAATATGCTCCTCGTTATTGCGGCATTGTTGCCGGCATACGTCGTCTCGGTCATCGAGTTCGGTTGGGGAGCACTCATCACTACGGCTATCAGTGTCGCTGCCTGCGTGGCTTTCGAATGGCTGATTGCCAAGTTTATCCTCAAGCAAAAACCTACTATCTGCGACTGCTCCGCTATCTTGACAGGTCTGTTGCTCGCATTCAACTTGCCCAGCAACTTGCCTTGGTGGATTGTTATCATCGGTGCTTTGGTGGCTATCGGTGTAGGTAAGATGACCTTCGGCGGACTCGGGCAAAACCCGTTCAACCCCGCACTTGTAGGACGTGTGTTCCTGCTCATCTCTTTCCCTGTACAGATGACCACTTGGCCTCGTCCGCTCGGATTCTCTGGCAGTTATATCGACGCAGAGACCGGTGCTACTCCGTTGGCACTCCTGAAACAGGGACTCAAAAGCGGTGATGGCAGTGTATTCAGCGAATTGCCCGGCCTTTGGGAAACGTTCACTGGTGTGATGGGAGGTTCGCTCGGAGAGGTGTGTGCGATAGCACTGCTTGTGGGTGGTATATTCCTTATCTGCACAAAAGTAATCACATGGCATATCCCTGTCAGCATCTTGGCTACCGTAGCCCTCTTTGCGGCTGTTACAGGTTGGTGCGGTGCTCTGCCTGAAGGCTTGACAACGGCACAATATGTAGCAATGACGCTCTGCACGGGTGGTATTATGCTCGGTGCGTTCTTTATGGCTACCGACTATGTAACCTCGCCTATGACCGGTTGGGGAAAAATCATCTTCGGTATCGGTATCGGACTTATCGTGATGGTGATACGTACATGGGGTGCATATCCCGAAGGAATGTCATTTGCCATCCTGATTATGAACGCTTGCGTTCCATTGTTGAACCACATACGTCCGAAACGCTTCGGCGAAAAGAAGAAATAAGGAGGTACTACTATGGCAAAACTACAAAGCAATTTTAAGAATATGGCTCTTTCGCTCACTTGTATTACGCTTGTGGCGGCTGCAGCACTTGCAGGAGTCTATATGCTTACCAAACAAACTATCGCCGAACAGGCAGCAGCCAAACAAACGGCAGCCATCAGTGCAGTGCTTCCTGCGCACGACCGTATCGCTGATCCAGAAGAGGTACACGGTATGAGTGTTTACAAGGCATACATGGGCGAGAACTTCGTGGGAGCGGCAGTAGAGGCTTCTGCTGACGGTTTCGGAGGTGTGCAACGTATTATGATTGGTTTCGACGCCGAAAGCAACATCGTCAATTACGAAGTTCTGGAACAACAAGAGACACCGGGACTCGGAACGCATATTGTCGAGTGGTTCAAAAACGCTGACAAACCTTCTCAAAACATCATCGGACGCAAGGCAACAGGCGAACTCGCTGTCAGTAAAGACGGTGGTGATGTGGACGCTATCACTGCGGCTACTATTTCCTCCCGCGCTTTCCTCGAGGCTGTCAACAAGGCATACAAAGCATACAGCCATGGCGAGATAACGGATGACACACCGGAGGCTACTACCGGTGCAAGCCGACAGGCTCAACCCAAGGCTGATACTATCGAAACGCCCGCTATCGACTCAGTACAAACAGTTATAGAAACGGAGGCTAACAATGAATAACGCACTCAAAACTTTCACCAATGGTATCCTGAAAGAGAACCCTACTTTCGGCTTGGTTCTCGGTATGTGTCCTACATTGGCTACCACTACATCGGCTATCAACGGTATGTCGATGGGATTGGCTACCTTGTTCGTACTCGTATGTTCCAACGTGGCTATTTCCTTGCTCAAAAATGTGATTCCCGATAAGGTACGTATCCCTGCTTTCATCGTTGTGATTGCTACATTCGTGACGATGGTGCAGTTGGTAATGCAAGCCTACCTGCCTGCTATCTACGATGTGCTCGGACTCTTTATTCCGCTGATTGTGGTTAACTGTATTGTGCTTGGTCGTGCGGAGGCATTTGCTGCAAAGAACAATGTAGGTCTTTCCGCACTTGACGGACTCGGTATGGGATTGGGATTCACCCTCTCGCTCACGCTCATCGGAGCAATCCGCGAGTTCTTCGGAACAGGTTGTGTCTTCAATTGCCATGTCTATAGCGACCACTATAGTATGCTTATCTTTGTCCTTGCACCGGGAGCCTTCCTTGTCTTGGGCTACGTAATGGCATTAGTACAAAAACTTATGAAGAAATAATCACGCATTATGGTTTACGTTTTGATATTTATCTCTGCGATATTCGTTAATAATATCGTATTGAGTCAGTTCTTGGGTATATGTCCGTTCTTGGGCGTAAGTAAGAAAATCGATACTGCTATGGGTATGGGGGCTGCCGTTACCTTTGTGCTTACATTGGCTACTGTGGTTACATACCTTTTGCAAAAACTGCTTATTTTGTGGCATGTTGAGTTTCTGCAGACCATTTTATTCATCTTGGTTATTGCGGCGCTTGTACAGATGATAGAGATTGTACTCAAGAAAATCTCACCGTCGCTGTATCAGGCACTCGGTGTATTCCTACCGCTTATTACCACCAACTGCTGCCTGCTCGGTGTGGCTATTCTGGTGGCTAACGGAACCAACAAACTCCCCGCCGGTGCAGACCACAATCTGCTTACGGGCACACTCTTTGCTTTCGCTACGGCATTGGGCTTCGCTCTTGCACTGATTCTTTTTGCCGGTATCCGTGAGCAACTCTCAATGAACAAAGTGCCGAAAGCAATGGAAGGAACTCCTATTGCTTTGGTTACCGCAGGTCTGCTTGCTATGGCATTTATGGGCTTCAGCGGCGTAGTCGGCTAATCCCGTATTTCATCCTTAATTGTCAAAGCCTGCCTGCGTAGTTCCTGCTACAAGGGTAGGCTTTGCTTAATTCTTAATTTCTAATTATTGGTTATGAAAAGACTCTTTTTGACTATCGTTGGTGTATTTGCTTTGGGTATTACTGCTTCCATGGCATGTACCAACTTCATTGTAGGTAAAGACGCTTCCGCGGACGGCTCTACAATTATCTCCTATGCTGCAGACAGTTATTCTCTGTACGGCTTTCTACATTTCTCACCTGCTGCCGATTATCCGAAGGGGGCGATGCGTGAGGTCAAAGACTGGGACTCTGGACGTCCGCTCGGGCAAATCCCGCAGGTGGAGCATACCTATAGCGTGGTAGGCAATATGAATGAACATCAACTCACTATTGGTGAAACAACATGGGGTGGACGTCCGGAACTGAGCGATACGGTTGGTATTGACTACGGAAGCCTTATCTATATCACGCTGGAGCGTTGCAAGACTGCCCGCGAAGCCATCGATTGTATGACCTCGTTGGTAGAGGAATTCGGCTATGCCAGCGGAGGCGAGACCTTCTCTATAGGAGACCCCAACGAAGTGTGGATTATGGACTTGATAGGCAAAGGTCCGGGGCGGAAAGGCGCTGTTTGGGTGGCTACTCGCATACCTGACGATTGTATCTGTGCCCATGCCAACCAAGCGCGTATCACCACTATCAACTTCAAAGACAAGAAAAACTGGCGCTACTCGAAAGACGTTGTGAAGTTCGCACGCGAGAAAGGTTATTTTGAAGGTAAGGACGCAGATTTCTCGTTCCAAGCAGCCTATGCTCCTTTCGATTTCTCGGCATTGTATGTATGCGAGGCACGTGTATGGAGTTTCTTCCGCCATTTCTCAGACGATATGGAGCAGTATTTTGACTATGCGACGGGTAAGACTTTTCTCGAGACCGGTGGTAAAGATGCCGGCAAGCCGATGCCGCTCTATATCCGTCCGAACCGCAAAGTGAGCGTGCAGGAAATCAAAGAGTGTATGCGCGACCAATACGAGGGTACTCCTCTTGATATCACACAAGGTACCGATGCGGGTCCGTGGAATACCAAACTGCGTTATGGTTCACTCACATTCAAACTCGATAGCACCGCCTATTGGTACGAGCGTCCGACGGCTACTCAGCAGACCGCTTGGTCGTTTGTGGCACAGATGCGCGGGTATGCCGACCCCAAAGCGGGAGGTATCTTCTGGTTTGGCGTGGACGACGCTGCCACCAATGTATATGTGCCGATGTTCTGCCGAATCAACCACGTTCCCGAATGTTTTGCAGAAGGCAACGGAGACCTATATAACTATTCGCCTACATCGGCATGGTGGACATTCAATATTGTTGCCAACTGGGCGTACACCAAGTATTCGCGTATGAAACCCGAAATTGTCAAAGTACAACAGATGCTGGAGGAAAAATTCAATGCCCAGATAGAGGGAGTGGACGCACAAGCCGCTGCTATGGACGATGAGGACGCACGCCGTTTCCTGACCAACTACAGTTGTGCGCAGGCGGACAATACAATGATTGAATGGCAGAACCTAGGTATCTACTTGATGGTTAAATACCTTGACGGGCAGGAACGCAAGGAGGAAAACGGACAGTTCAAGCGCAATGCGTATGGAGAACCGACGGGTCCCAACCGTCCTGCCTTCCCCGAATCGTATCTCAGAACCTTCAAAAACGAAATAGCACATGAATAATCTTGAACCGCGCGAAGTATTCGGTATCTTCGCACAAATCAATCAAGTACCGCGCCCGTCAAAACACGAGGAGCGTATTTCGCAATGGCTGCAGGATTTTGCACGCGAACATTCTATCGACTGCACCGTCGATGAGGCAATGAACGTCATTATGCGCAAACCTGCTACCGCGGGTTACGAGCAGCATGAGGGCGTTATTCTCCAAGCCCACATGGATATGGTCTGCGAGAAAAACAACAACGTGCAACACGATTTCTTCAACGACCCTATTCAAACCTATGTGGACGGCGAATGGCTCAAAGCCAAAGGCACTACCCTCGGTGCGGACAACGGCATCGGTATCGCTATGGCTTTGGCAGTGATGACCGATGACACACTCAAGCACCCCGCTCTCGAGTGTCTCTTTACCGTGGACGAGGAGACCGGACTCACAGGTGCTTTCAAACTGCAGGACGGCTATCTCAATGGTAAACGCCTCATCAATCTCGACTCTGAGGACGATGGGCAAATCTTTATCGGTTGCGCCGGCGGTATCGACACGTTGGCTAAGATGCACTATACGCCTGCACCGCTGCCTGCATCGCACCGGTGGTTTGCTGTGCGATTGAGCGTCAGCGGACTGATGGGGGGACACTCCGGCGACGATATCAACAAGGGACGTGGCAATGCCAACAAGGTAATCGTCAATTTCTTGAACCTTCTGATGACCAAGACCGAGTTCCAACTCGCATCTATCAGTGGCGGCAATCTCCGCAATGCCATTGCCCGCGAAGCGGAAGCCCTTGTTTGTGTGCCGATGGAGTATAAAGAACAACTCCGTGCCGATTGGAATATCTATATTGCCGATGTGGAGCGTGAACTCGATGCGGTGGAGAAAGATATGCATCTCGAACTCGAGTCTGCACCGCTGCCCGATACCGTTATTCCTGAAAAACAGGCGTACCAACTCATTATGGCGCTCTATGCGTGCCCGCATGGTCTGGTAGCAATGAGCAAGGATATGCCGGGCTTGGTGGAGACGAGTACCAACCTCGCAAGCATCAAAATGAAGGCAGAGGCTGACGGTACGCCGTATGTGGAAATCAATACCAGCCAACGCTCGTCGGTTGAAACACAAAAGCACCATATCAAGGACCGCGTGGAGTATAGTCTCGCAATGGCTTGTGATGAGGTTACGCACGGTGATGGTTATCCGGGGTGGGCTCCCAACGTACATTCTCCACTGTTGGAGGCTACCAAGCAGGCGTATGTCGACCTTTTCCATACCGCGCCGCAAGTACTCGCTATCCATGCAGGGCTCGAGTGCGGACTCTTTTTGGAGAAATATCCTTATTTGGATATGGTCAGCATCGGTCCGCAGATGTACGGTGTCCACTCTCCTCAGGAGCGATTGAGTATCCCGTCCACCGCCCGTTGCTACCAATGGTTGCGTCACACATTGGAGACTCTGTAAATTCGCAATTCATTGAACACTATACAATTTATATCTATCTATATATAGCACAATAGTGTAGTGTAGATTATAGTAAGTATAATCTAAATAGAGAGACTGCCCAATCAATTTCGGCAGTCTCTTTTTTATGTTGTATAGTGTATATACTTTGTGCTATCAAGAGTAGGTGATTAGTAGGTGATTAGTGGGTGATTAGTAGGTGATTCCTGATAGGATAGCGGACATTCGCCGTATAGTGGCGCGAAGCACCGCTTTGTGCACAGCACGCGCTATTATCCGCCGCTAATCATCTTCATATACTCTCCGCCCGAAATATAATTTGTAGATGTCGTGTTTTTTTTGTACCTTTGTGGCGTTTTTGGACAGACAGGGCGTAATACCCCCTCGGATGAGACAAAGCAAATAAATAAAACTACTGATATATATATATACTTAGTACGCATTTGGAATAATATGAAAATCAAATTCTTTACTCTTACAACTATCGCACTCCTTTCTACTGTGTCAGTTTTGGCGCAGGAAGTGAATAAAGCCACCGTAGAAAGTCAAGCCAAGGCTGCGCAGGCCGCTGCTGCCGACTTGAAGAAAGTAGATACCGGCGAACAGGCATGGAAATTTTCGGGCGTAGTAGGTCTCAATGCTGCGGCTACCGGACTTTGGAACTGGGCTGCCGGTGGTAACAACAACGTTAATGCAGTGGCTTCCACCAAGTTTCGTCTGCTCTATCACGAGAACAATATGGCATGGGATACCAACCTCGACCTTGAGTACGGACTTTCGTGGATTGACCAGGACTACGATAAGTTTCAGAAATCGAGCGACCGCATAAACCTGACCACCAAATTCGGTTGGGAGTTTCATAAAACATGGTATCTGACTGTTCTTGGCGGCTTCCAGAGCCAGTTTGACCTCGGTCGCAACTACAACGGTACTGCCGACTTCGACCCGATTATCTCCAAATTCCTGGCACCTTCCTACACCGACATCTCGATCGGTATCGACTGGAAACCCAATGATATTTTCTCGGTTTATCTGTCTCCTGTGGCAGGGCGTCTGACAACTGCCTATGTGAGCAAACATCTCAATGAGAAATATGCCGAAAATTATCCTGTCAAAGAGGGCGAGGTTTCTGGTCTGGAGTATGCGTTGAAAGACAAATATGCCGTTTGGGAATATACGACCACCAATGAAACGGGCGAAGTAATCAAAGACTATCACAAGAACATCCGTTGCGAGTTGGGTCTTTCGCTCAAGGGGGCTATCAACTACACTTACAAGGACTTGAAGATTATGACTACTCTTGGTCTCTATACTCCGTATGCATGGGACAAGACCAAAATCTACACCGATACCGACGGCAAGATGTATGCTGACCTCGGAAACGGAAAAGATTTCTCGGCTATGGAGTTTGCCGGCTATCGCGATAACAACCGTCGTTTCGGTAATTTCGATGTGGATTGGGACGTGGCTATCTCGTATCAATTCTTGAAGTGCTTGCAAGTGTCTCTGACCACCTCTATGAAATACTACAACGGTGTGAAGATAGACAAGACCATCACTGCCGCAGACGGTACGCAGACTACCACCTCTGCCGAGCGTGTTCAGTTTAAGGGCATATTGGGTATAGGTATCGGCTACTCCTTCTGATAATGCATAATGCACAATGCGGTGCATATTAATTGTTAATTCTTAATTGTTAATCACCCTGTGGATTCCTTGGATTCTCTGGAGCAGAACTTGCAGCAGTTGTTGGAGCGCTATGCGGCGTTGCAAGAGGAGAATGCGGCTTTACGGGTGAAAAACGAGGGGCTGAAACAGGATTTGGAGGAGAGTCACGCCGAACTGAATGATCTGCGCAGAGAGTGTCGCAACTTGCACGTTGCCAATAGTATGCTTGGCTCGCAGGAGACCCGTACGGAGGCGTATGGCAAACTCACACAGATGATTCGGCAAGTGGATAAAGCCATTGAGTTAATTAAGAATTAAGAATGATGAATTAGGAATGGGAGCGGATAAACAACATATCACTTTGCGATTGGCGGCGCATAATGTGTCGCTTGATATATATCGGGAACAGGAACAGGCGTACCGCGAAGCGGGCGATTTCCTCAACCAACGCTATCTGCTCTATTCGCAGCGAATGCCCAAAGCCTCGGCGGAGCAGTTGTGGCTCTATGTGGCGCTCGAGGCAGCACTCAACTGGAAAACCACCGCGCACGCCAAGAGCCTCGAACCGGTAGACAAGAAATTGACAGAGTTGAATACGTTGCTGCAACAAGTCTTGGCAGAAGGCGGGCAACCGGATAAAACGAAAAAATAAACCATAAAAACAATTATTATAATGTTACTCGAAATTAGTGCAGTACTTTATATCTTAATCGCCGTGGGCTGTGCCCTTGTGGGAGCAGGTATATGCTATGCGATTTTCCGCTATAGTAGTGCCAGTATTCTCAAAAAAGCCGAAGAAGAGGCTGAAGTACTGAAGAAAAACAAAATCATTGAGGCAAAAGAGAAATTTATTGCCTTGAAATTAGAACATGAGAATCGCGTTCGTGAGCAGGAAAAGAAACAACAACAGCAGGAACAACGCCTTCAGCAACGTGAGCAACAACTCAATCAGCGTCAGGGCGATATCCAGCGTGCGCAGAACGATGTGAACCAGAAGACTCAGCAACTTGAACAGCAGCAGAAGGCCATCGAGTTCAAATCTCAAGAGATTGAGCGTATGCATCGTCAGGCGGAGCAGCAACTTGAGCAACTGAGCGGTATCTCGGCGGAAGATGCCAAGAAACAACTCATTGAAGCACTCAAGGATGAGGCGAAGACTGCCGCCATGTCGTATATCAACGAGATAATGGACGACGCACGCCTGACAGCCAACAAAGAGGCCAAGAAAATTATTATTCAGACTATCCAACGTGTGTCCAGCGAGACCGCAGCGGAGAACACCGTCTCGGTTTTCCACATTGACAACGACGAAGTGAAAGGCCGTATCATCGGACGCGAGGGACGTAATATACGCGCTCTTGAGGCTGCCACGGGTGTGGAAATCATTGTGGACGATACGCCGGAGGCTATCACCCTGTCGGCTTTCGACCCTGTGCGTCGCGAGATAGCACGCCTCAGTCTGCACCAGTTGGTACAAGACGGACGTATCCACCCCGCGCGTATCGAGGAAGTGGTGGCTAAGGTTACGAAGCAAGTGGAGGACGAGATTATTGAGACCGGTAAGCGCACCACTATCGACTTGGGTATCCACGGTCTGCACCCCGAATTGGTGCGCTTGGTGGGTAAGATGAAATATCGCTCCAGTTATGGTCAGAACCTGCTTCAGCACGCACGCGAGACAGCCAACCTCTGTGCTGCCATGGCGAGCGAGTTGGGGCTGAACGTGAAAGCCGCACGCCGCGCCGGTTTGCTGCACGATATAGGCAAGGTGGCAGACGAAGATGTGGAACTGCCGCATGCAGAGTTGGGTATGGAACTCTGCGAGAAATACGGAGAGAAACCGGATATCTGCAATGCTGTAGGTGCCCACCACGACGAATGTGAGATGAAGACACTGATTGCACCTATCGTACAAGCCTGCGACGCCATCTCCGGCGCACGTCCGGGCGCACGCCGCGAGATTGTGGAGAGTTATGTGAAGCGTCTGAACGACTTGGAGAATCTGGCAATGTCTTTCCCCGGTGTTATCAAGACCTACGCGCTGCAAGCAGGACGTGAACTGCGCGTTATCGTGGGTGCGGACAAGATCAGCGACAAGGACACCGAACTCCTTTCGTTTGATTTGGCAAAGCGTATCCAAGACGAGATGACCTATCCCGGACAGGTGAAGGTAACGGTTATCCGCGAGACACGCGCTATCAACTACGCGAAATAATCTATAATACTTCGATTATAATAGACAATAGGCTCTATAATAGACCGACAATACACCCATCCCCGTTTGCGAGAAAGCAAATGGGGATGGGTGTTTGTATGCTATGTGCTGCGCTTTGGAAACAAATACAGGAAACAAATACGCGAAAAATTACATCAAATATAGACAAATAATTTTTCTAATTATGAATGATATTTGCCTTAGGTTTGGATTGCTGAACCCCCCGATAGCCCCCCGATAGACACGCGAAAAACACCCGATGCAAACAGCAAGACATCAAGGCAGAAAATTGGTTGGGACGGAGGTTAACTATTCAATTAAAATTTGTACATATAAAAATTTATTTGTACCTTTGCAGCGCAAACCAAGAGACACAGAAAAGAATACAAAGAAGGAAAAAGGAATATAGAAAGGAACGCGGAAAGCCATGAATTTGTTTCCACAATATATTGATACACTTTGGTTGTATGGAAGGATTGCGAAGGCGATTCGGCGGGGTGTTGGTATGGTTCGGGAGACCGGTAAATGGTGAATAGCGCATAGCGGAAAACGAAACAGAATTGATATAGGTCCTTTTGTTTATGGGACTATAAACAGATAAACAATATCTCACGCCGTGGGTGGGGGGAAGTGTCGCTCCCAAGGTAATTCCCGAGCGGGTGGGGCATGTAGGTGAGACGCCTGCAAGGACATAATAAAAGGCGTTTGTTAACGCTTGTTTTGGTATTACGAAACCTAGCAATTTTCTACCATCCAAGACAAGAATGTGGCGAATGCTTACGGGATGTGTATTCCGCCGTGCATCAATGGTGCAACTATTGGCTGTGGCTGATAGTGTGCCGTGATGTATTGGTACATACATATTCGGCGTGGGCTAAGTCGTTCTTCTTAATGGTAAAGGTTTTGCTAGGACCCCGTAATATAAGATGAGCGTAGAACAAGGTTCCACGCTTTTTTTGTATATATACCCGAGTCTTGCGGAATCCAAGATTCATCCAAAAACTTAAGTTTTATGTCTAACAAAAATTCAAGCGAAGAACTCCAATCGCGTCGTGAGTTCTTTAAGAAGGCAGCCAAAGCCGCCCTGCCAGTTGTAGGCGCAGTAGTATTCTCATCACTGCCTATCATAAAATCAGAAGCAGCAACTATGAATGCGACCTCATGTGATGGAGGTTGCTATGGAGGCTGCTTAGATGGTTGCTATGGAGGCTGCCAAGGAACGTGCTCAGAAGGTTGTAAAAATGGATGTAAAACTGGCTGTACAAGTTGTATCCTAGGCTGTTCTGATCTCTGCAAAGCTGGCTGTAGGCACAGTTGTTATATTAGTTGTGTTCGTACAGCTTATTAGTACATTGTTGTTATTTTACGAGTAGTTGTTAGTCTACATTATGCAAAATGATATGTTTTATGACCAAATTACTATATTCATTTGGTACCGAAGTCGCTTATCGATACCTTGAGCATATGATTGATGCTTTTGCTAATTTTTGTATTGATCGTTTTGTGGAATTAATTCATGGAAAATCTAAAAGTATAGATAATAACTCTAATAAATTGCAACGATCAAAAGAAACTGTAAAATATACATCATACAACGCAACTTACACGTTCGATGTATTTGAAAATAAAATTGCCGAATACTTTCCTGGTTCAATGGATTTTGTTCGAGTTCGTTGTAGCAACAAAGCAACAAAAAAAATAGAGCAATTTTTTCTTATTCCGTTTAAGGATTATAGTGTATCTGCACCTATTCTGTTAAGGAGTGGCAAGACTGAGGAAATCAATCTATGTCAGCGACTAGTGTCAAATTATATCCTTATCAATAATAAAGTAAGGCTAAAGATAAAACAGATTTATGTGTATCGCTCCAACTATGCTTATGAAGATTATATCTATGTAGAGGTCAAACCAGATGTGATCTTTATGCCTAAAGCGACACTATTCAATGGCATAGGAAATGTAGAATTCGGAATCATACATAAACATATTGGATCATTTCAATATGCGAAATTGATAAGTCGGGAAAAATACGATGATATTTTAGGTGCTCAACTACGAATATGTATGACAAAGCGGAATAACTACTTAATTGTACCAAAAGATTCTGTATACAATATTTTGGGGAATGGATTTGATGCCATAGTTGATGAAAAATTAGATGCGATTCTAAGCAAAACAATATCTATGGACGATTTTGCTCAGTTTATGCAAAGTTTTGCAGAAGAGCATAGAGATGATTTTTACAATTCTCATCCAGAATATATTCAAAACCTATAATGCACAAAATTGTTATATGATTAAACAGAATTCAACTATGTGGCAAGAAGGGATGTCGAAGAATATTACCTTCATTGTTACCAAGGACTGTCAGTTGGCGTGCAAGTACTGCTATTTGGTGGGGAAAAATGAGAAGGAGCGGATGCCGTGGAGTACTGCCAAAGCGGCGATTGACTATGTACTGGATAGGGAGACCGACCCGAACTTTGCGTACGAGAGCGTGATATGGGACTTTATCGGCGGAGAACCGTTCCTCGAGATTGACCTTATCGACCGGATATGCGACTATATCAAAGCCGAGATGTACCGACGCAACCATCACTGGTTCAATTCGTACCGCTTCTCTTTTTCGACCAACGGACTCAACTACGACAGCGAGAAGGTGCAGCGGTTTGTCGAAAAGAACAAGTCGCATCTGAGTATCGGTATCACCATCGACGGCACACGGTGCAAGCACGACTTGAACCGCGTATATAAGAATTCGGAGCGAGGGTCGTATGACGACGTGGTGCGCAATATCCCGCTATGGCAGAGCCAGTTTCCCGGCGACGGCACGAAAGTAACCATCTCGTCGGCGGATATTCCGTACATCAAAGAGAGTGTGCTGCACCTGTACGACCTTGGTATTCACCAAGTGAATATCAACTGCGTGTTCGAGGACGTATGGCACGAGGGCGATGACGCGCTGTTTGAGCAGCAACTGACCGACCTTGCGGACGAGATTATCGACCGCGGACTATATGAGCAGTATGCTTGCTCGTTCTTCTCGGAGAATATGGGTAAGCCGCTTGACTGCACGCTGCAGAACCAGAACTGGTGCGGCGCGGGCAAGATGCTGGCGATAGATGCGGCGGGCAATTTCTACCCATGTACCCGCTTTGCGCAGTACTCACTCCGCGACAAAGAGGCATGGATCATCGGTAACATCCACGACGGTATCGACAACAACAAGTTGCGCCCGTTCCTCACACTCGACCGCTGTACACAGTCGAAGCCCGAGTGCGTGGACTGCGAGGTGGCGGAGGGTTGCGCATGGTGCCAGGGTGAGAACTACGACGCCGCCAAGACGCATACCGTCTATGAGCGTGCCACGGCAATATGCCTGATGCACAAAGCGCGCGTGCGTGCGAACAATTATTATTGGAACAAACTCTACCGTAAACTGGAACTCGAAGGCAAGCGCGAAGAGTTTGAGGCACAACAAAATGCAAAGAAGTCAAACGATATAATCTGCTAAGGCGATGAAGAACTATATGCAATATCTTGTTATCCTATTGGATGACACATCCGTGGCATACTGCCATGCCGATAATCCATTGAAAGAGAGACGGTTAATGCCATTGGACACCCTGCGCAAGGCGATACGCTTCGGCATGAAGCAGAACCTGATGATTCAGTATATCTATCCCGACTATGACCTGCCCGAGGAATATAATGCGCTGATAGAGAGTATTGACCATGTGAAAATAGGGCGCGATGTGCGGGTGTACAACGGTGTGCCTGCCTGTGTAGAGGGCAAGAATGTAGTGCTGCGTCTGACGATTGGCGAGTTTATCGCGGGGCAGTATGACATTGCCGCCCTGCTGCCACAAGTGGAGCGGCTGAATATCTGTTTGACGGATATAGCGACTTTCCGCGATGAGCAGGCAGAGGACTACAAAAAGGCATTGGAGACACTAAATGCCGTATTGGTCAATCTCTACAAGAAAGAGAATCCGAAACAGGTGAACATGCTGACCGATCGCCTTGTGCTGACTGAGATGCACAACTGCGAGGCGGGTATCGGCAATATCACGGTGGCACCCAACGGGAAGTTCTATCTCTGTCCGGCATTCTACTACGATGAGCAAATGGGGATTTCTAACCGAATGAACCACAGCAAGAAAGACGCTTCGCGGTCGGTGGGCGACTTGGACAATGGCCTGCAGATACCCAACAAGCAACTGCTGGAACTTGACCATGCGCCGCTTTGTCGCAAGTGTGATGCCTATCATTGCCACCGTTGTATATGGCTCAACGACCGCCTGACAATGGACGCCAACACACCCTCGCACCAGCAGTGCGTGCTTGCCCACTTGGAGCGCAATGCCGGTCGCGAGTTGCAACAGATGTTGGCAGCACAGGGTCTGCATACCGGCAACGAGATACCCGAGATAGATTACCTCGATCCGTTTGATGTGCGGGAGGAATGGTAAAGAGAATTTGGCACCTTTTATCTTGTTGCAAATCATGCTATTATAAAGAAAATGCATTTTTTCTTGCCGAAAAGTGTAGTTCTTTGTCATTTTCCGCATTATATATAGAGCATATCTTGCGGAAACAATAAAGTAAATGTCAGATTCGATATAATTTGAAGATATGGAATTTGTGGCTAATGTGCGATAATACGGCGTAGCCGTCCATTCATAAAAACCCTAAAACAAACGTAATAACAAACAAATAATAGTATCTTATGGCAATAGTAGGTTTAATTATTTACATTTTATAGATTTATACGAAAAATATCGATTTAAATCGATGCGCTGTTTGCATTTCATTGATTTGAATCGTTGCAAAACGTCCATTCGTGTATTATCTTTGCACACAAATAGAACAATATGAAACGACTTTTATTTATTCTCATAGCAGCCGTTATGGGCTACACGGCAACCTTTGCCAAGCAACCGCAAGAACCCACTTCGTACAACTACCAACGCGGCAAGGAACTCGTCAACAACGATAATTATGAGGAAGGCATCTCCGTTCTGCAAAAGGAGCTGTCCGACAATCCGAAGAATGGTTATGCTTATGCGGTGCTTTCCAATGCATACGCAGTACGCACGGAGATAGGCAATGCCTTATCCGCAGCAGACAATGCGCTGAAATACCTGCCGAAGAAAGCCTCTTACGAGCGGGCACGGGTGTGTTATGTCAAAGCATGGGCGTACACGTACATCGATGATACTATACCGGCTCTTACATACTACACAGAGGCTATCCGTTACGAACCGAAGACTGCCGACTGGTATTTTTTTCGTGGCAGATTCTACAACTCTATGAAGAACTACGACCTCGCATTAGCGGATATGCAGAAAGCCGTAAACTTGGAACCGAACTCCGCAGAATGGTATTCGTCTTTGGGACAGACCTATTTGTTCATGAAATGCTATGCCGATGCGCTTACGGCGTTTGAGAAAGCAGACAAGTTGAACTCCAACTACGAAAGTCTGGCGGCACGGGCTGATATGGAAATGCGTCTCGGCAAATACGAAGATGCCGCCAAACATATTATTGCCAGTTTGGTTGACAACTCGTTTAACCCAAACGCTATCAATCTTCTGCAGAACCTCAATCCTGCCTTGCGCCGTCTGTTGCTTACCGAACTGAACATCAAGCAACGCGCCGAACCCAGCAACCCCGATTGGATAATCTGTGAGGTGTATGTCCATTATGATGCGAAAGACTACGAGAAGATGCTGCAAAAGATACATAGATTGAGCGATTTGATTCCGGTACAATATCTCAAGTATATGGAAACAAAGGCATATTTCTCTATGGGCGATTGGGAAAAGGCTCTGGATTGCATCAATGCAATAATTGCTGACGATAGTACGGATGTCAGTTCGTTGCAACAGCGGGCAGAAGTGTATCTCCGTATGGATAGTACGGAGCAGATGTTTCGCGACTTGAATACAATCATTGAGAAAGACCCGACCAACGCCGCCTATTACAACGACCGCGGACACGCCTACCTATTCTCGGGGCAGTATCAAAAGGCGATAGAGGACTACGACATGGCGATTGCTCTTGAGCCACAGCCATATCTTAACTATATGCGCGGACGCTGCTATTGGGAAACGGGTGATACGTTGGCAGCACGCCCTGATTTTGAAAAGGCAACAAAAGGGAATGATGCCTTTGCTTGTTTCGCTTTGCATTTTATGGGGCAAGACTCATTGGCGACACACCTGATGGACAGCATTGTAGTGGCAGACAGCCTTGCACACGAGGAACTATACAATGCCGCTTGCCTGTATGCTTTGCAGAGCAGGACTGAGGACGCTTTTCGCTTGCTGACGCAAGCCCTTGAGTATAACAATGCACGGTATGCGTATGCCCGCCGCGATATTGATTTCCGTAATATCCATGGTGCGCGTTTCGATAGTCTGTTGGCGGTATATGAAGCCCGCGTGCGGGAACGTATCTTGCGTTTGGATTCCACCACGCAAGATGCTGTGCAAACAGAGCGCGTAGTGGAGGTCCCCTTCTCGGTAGCCAACGGGGTAACGACCGTCAAATGCTCTATCAACGGACTTCCGCTGACCTTTGTTTTTGATACGGGGGCAAGCGATGTGTCTATTTCGCAGACAGAGGCAAGTTTTATGTACAAGAACGGTTACCTGAGCAAGAAGGACATCGTGGGCAACTCGGCGTATATCACGGCTGACGGCAGTATCTCTATCGGTACGAATATCATCTTGCAGAAGATTGATTTCGGCGGTTTGGAACTCAAAGCCGTCCGTGCTTCGGTGGTCGGCAACCAGCGCGCCCCCTTGCTCCTCGGACAGTCCATCCTACAACGTCTCGGCAAAATCGAAATCGACAACCAACGCCAAGTACTCAAGATAACCACAAAATAACAAAATTTACAGAACAATGAAGAAATTAGTTGGTCAGGTAACACCTGAAGAAAAGAATGAGATTCAGACGCTGTTTGAGCGCAGGAACGGACTTAACGAGTTGGCAAAGATACTGACTGCCGACAACGGCGAACTGTATGAGAAACTCGTCCGCGACATGGGCGAGACCGGTACAAAGTTCCAGCACTGGTGGGACACGATGGCACAGAAATACCATTGGGAGTCCTGCGAGGGCGGCAACTGGGAAATCAATTTCGAGACGTGCGAGATATTCCTTAACCGCCCGGAATAAAGAAGAACGTTAATTCCAATATACCATTTATTTGTGTAAATTATGACATTACTTATGATTGGAGCACCGGAGATTATTTTCATCGTGCTGATTGTGTTGCTGCTGTTCGGCGGCAAGAAGATACCCGAACTGATGCGCGGGCTCGGCAAGGGCGTGCGCTCGTTCAAAGAGGGTATGAGCGATGTGGAGGAAGATATAAAGAAACCGCTTGACAAAGAGAACAACAAGACGGAACAACAGGCAAAAGACACCCACGATGAGCAAGCCCAACAATGAGGAAAAGATGACCTTTTGGGAGCATGTGGAAGTGCTCCGAAAGGTGATTTTTCGTTGTCTGATTGTATGGGCAGTGTGCGCTGTGGGGGCATTCTGCTTCAAGGACGCGCTGTTTGACGTGCTGTTTGCGCCGTCGCGGTCGGACTTTGCATTGTATCGCGGTTTGTGCCGTTTGGCGGAATGGACGGGATGGAAATCGCTTTGCTTGGGGGATTTTCAGACGCAGTTTATCAATACCGAATTGGCGTCGCAGTTTATGGTGCACCTTGAGGCAGCGTTGGTGTTCGGGTGCGTGGTGGCGTGTCCGTATTTGATAATTCAACTCTATGGTTTTATTGCGCCTGCGTTGTACAAACAGGAACGGCGATATTCGGTGATGCTGATTGGTTTTGGCGTTGTGTTGTTTGCGCTCGGAGTGTTGCTCAACTATTTTGTGATATTCCCCTTCGCGTTCCGTTTTTTGAGTACCTATCAGGTGCAAGAGGCGGTGGTGAATCAGATTGCGCTGAAGTCGTATATGTCCACGCTTCTGGTGCTGTCGCTGCTGATGGGGATTCTGTTTGAGATACCTATTGTAGGGTATTTTCTTGCCAAACTCGGACTGATAGACGCTCCGCTGCTTCGCCACTATCGCAAGCACGCATTTGTGGTGCTGTGTATCTTGGCAGCCATCATCACGCCGACCGCAGATGTGTTCACGTTACTACTGGTCACGGCGCCGCTGTACTTGTTGTACGAAGTGAGTATCCGTGTGGTGGCACATACGAAAGTAAGGGAATAGGCGGGGATTTGTAATTTATTCGGGTTTTATTCTTTGTGCTTTTTGGGGGGAGGTATTTCCCTGTGTTTTTGCTTGTATGGGACGGGTTTCTTTGGGGAGACGGGGACCGTGTCTTGGGGGGGACGGTGTACCGTATTGCTTTTTCTGATTAGTGTAGTCGAACAGACTTATTTTGAGAATGGCGGATTATAGGTAGAAAGCGGAGGTCAGGGCGGTGTATTCGGGACTGCGCGGAGAAGTGGGGGACTCGATGTAGAAATCGGAGGGGATGATAGGCGATGATGGGGCGACGGGCTTTGCTGCCGAGAACTCTATCAGAATACGCTTGGCGGGTTTGCCTGCTTTGCTATATATGCGGGTGAGGCGGGTACAGGACAGGTGCTCCGAGATCCCTAATCGAATGATGTCGTCCTCGCTTTCTGCGGGGAGGATTAGGGCTATAACTCCCTTAGGTGCAAGTAGTTGCGTGGAATAGTGCAACAGTTCGGCATAGGTGAGCGAATCGGTGTGCCGTGCCAACTCCCGCCCTTTGTCTGGGTTCTTCAGACTATTTTGGAAATACGGAGGATTGCTCACAATAAGGTCGTATCGTTTCTTGGTTTGCCACTCTTGCAGCGAGGACAAGAAACTATGGATTCGCTCCTTCCAAGGACTTTGCAGAAAATTGTAACGGGCTTGCTCTACCGCCGATGGTTCTATGTCGATGGCGTCAATCTCGGCTTGCGGGAAACGTTGTGCCAACATCAATGCCACAAGTCCGCTCCCAGTACCGATATCCAACACTTCTCCGATAGCCTTTCTCGTTTGCGCTGCGCCTTGCTCTTCAAGCATTGCCCACGCGCCAAGCAGCACCCCGTCGGTGCCTACTTTCATCGCACAGCAGTCGTGCCAAACGGTGAATTGCTTAAAACGAAAAAAAGGAGAAGACAAGGCGAGAGAATTATGAATGGTTCGCTGTTCTTTGTTCGTTGTACGTTGTGCATTGGTGATGCTCGTCGTGTTCGGTGTAGGTGTGTATGGCGAGATAGACGCCCAGCGCGATAAACAGTCCTGCACAGATATAACGAAACCATTTTTCAAACACTTCCAGACGATGTGTCAGGCTGCCAATACTGACTGCGCTATAACTTATCAGCCATGCAATCAGCATGATAGGCAGTCCGGTACCCAATCCGAACACAATCAACATCAACCAAGATATACTCATCGGCATAGCCACGGCGAGGTCTATCATCGTGATGAAATAAATCAATCTGTGCGGACAAAAAGCCACCGCAAAGAATACACCCAGCAAGAACGACCACAGCCAACTCGACCTGCTATCGGCGTTTTGCAACCATTTGCTTACCCCGTGGTCATGCTCGTGGTGGTGTCCGCTGATGAGCAGCACAACACCGCACAAGAGCATAAATACCGCCAATGTAGGTTCGCCGTATTGCTCTATAACACACTGAATACCATCGGTTTGTGCACCAAGCAGGAACGGAATACCCAATAAGATATAGGTGCACAATTTTCCCATGACAAACATTACGCCGTTGGTCAGCACTTTGTGTTTGTCGCTAATTTCCTTGTCGATATACCCGATGGCGGTAATGCTCGTGAAGAGGGTGCAAGGGTCTAATATGGTCAGTAGCCCCAAAACGAAGGCTGTCAGAAACTGCATATTTTTATAATGTGCGCACATAGGTGCGGCACGATTTTCGTATTTTGTTTGCAAAGTTACGACAATTTTCGTATCTTTGCAAACCGAAATGAAAAAACTGCGCCAAATACTTCTTTTTCTGCTCCTCCTGCTGACAATGGTGGGGCTGTCATCGTGCCATGGTTTTGAGAGGGACGGCAAGCGTATGCAAAGGACGTTGCTCCGTCAGGAAACTATTGCCGAAGACCGTACCGCCATGCTGGCGCAGTGTCTGCAGCACAACTCGAGTTTTGACTCAGTGCGGATTATTGCCGAGGATTCCAAGCATGTGCTTTTCTATATTTTCGACAAGCGCAACCTTGTCTATTGGTCGGACAACTGGCTGGCTACCGATGAGGTGGTGCTTATCGGCTACGATAGTTGGCGGTATTCGCGTTTCCGTAACGCACACGCTGTGGCGCGTTGGACAAAAGCGGGCGAATACAACATTCTGACGGTTATCCCTATCAAATATGCTTATCCGGTGGGTGGTTCGCCGTTCCGCAACAAATTCATTCCTCCTTTTAGGGGGGATGCAGACTACGACATCTCTCGCTACCACACAACCGAAGGCGCGGAGATTAATTCTGCTGACGGCAGTTTTCTCTTTACTTTGTTGCCCGAGCAACGCGAGTCGGTTGCCGAGTTGTCAGAGATAACCATAGACGAGTCCTTTACATTTCGCCAACTATCTTCCAAAGAGAATACCGACAATCGCCAATCGGCACGTGTGCAGGTCTTTTTTATCATATCAATGGTGCTGATGGGGGCATTGCTGCTCTTGGGTATCCTGGTGCTGATACGCTATCGCGGTTTCCGCAATATGTCGCTTCGCGTGCGCTTTGTCTATGTTATCACCGCTTGTGTCCTTGCCAGTTTTGTTTATGTCTTTGCGCTCTCAATTCGCTATGTACGTGGCAATTATGAGCAGCGACGGCAGGAGACCCTGACTTCGAAATGCAAATATGTGCAATCCTATCTCCAAAGCCTCTACTACTGGGATATGTCACTTACGAAGGCGAACACTGCAGGGCTTAATGTGGACTTGCGTGACCTGAGTTTTTCGGCGGGTGCGGATATTCATGTCTATGACAACCAGGGGATCTTGGTCGGGTCATCTACACCCGGATTGTTTGTTAACGGACTCCTCTCTACGCGTATTTCGCCCATACCTTTTTTCTCATTGCAAGATACACTTGTGCAGTATGAGCAAATAGGCGATATGCATTATTTGTGTGCATACGCCCCGTTCTACAATGGGTCGTATGTGCAAATAGGCTATATAAGTGTACCGAGTTTTGTGTCCGAGGTTGAGAAAGCACAAGAGGTGGACAATCTCCTTGCACGTCTCCTTCCCCCTTATCTGTTTGTGCTTCTGATGGCGTTCTTTGCCTCTTATCTGGCAGCACGCAGTATGACCGCCCCCTTGAGTATGCTTACCGACAAGATGCGCCACTTCCGTATAGGCAACCCCGACAACCATATTGTTTACAAATATCACGACGAGGTGGGCGAATTGGTGGAACGCTACAATGTGATGGTGGACCAGATGGAGGAGTCGGCTGCACGATTAGCCAAAGCGGAACGTGAGGGCGCATGGCGTACGATGGCACGTCAGATTGCCCATGAGATCAAAAATCCGCTTACCCCGATGAAACTTACCATTCAGCAACTTCGCCGACTGAAAGATACCGACCGTTTTGATGCTTATTTCGACAAGGCAACGCCTATGCTTATTGAGCAGATTGACAACCTCTCGCATATAGCCACCTCGTTCTCTACTTTTGCCAAGCAACCCGAAGTATCCACTTCGGAGGTGGATATTGCGCTAAAACTGGTCAATGTTATCACCCTCATTCGCAACAACCCTGCGGCTGTACCGGTGCGCTATATCGGTCCCGACCATGGAATAATCGTATGGGCGGATGCCGAGCAGATATCGCAGGTATTCACCAACATCTTGCGCAATGCTCTGCAGGCTATGGAGGGACAGACCGATGCGGATATTATTGTTATCCTCAAAAATGCGCCGGAGCCGGACTATGTGGTTATCTCTTTCTCCGACAACGGACCGGGTATCCCGGAGGATATTCGTGGGCGTGTTTTTATGCCTAATTTCACTACCAAGAACACGGGTATGGGACTCGGATTGGCTATTTCGAAGAATATAGTAGAAGGGTCTGGCGGGAAAATATGTTTTGAAACATCTGAAAAAGGCACAACTTTCTTTGTCTATCTGAGAAAAAAGCAGTAATTTTGCCGTCGGAAAAGACAAACGTATGCCAGCAGACGTCGGAAACGGTCTGCGAGTATAGTGAGCAAATCAACAAACCCTTAAATATAATTGCGATGAAAGTCGAAACAATCATGCAGCAACTGGCTGCGAAACACCCGGGCGAGGCAGAGTATCTGCAAGCCGTTCAAGAGGTTCTCGAGTCTATCGAAGAGGTTTACAATCAGCATCCTGAGTTTGAACAGGCGAAGATTGTGGAGCGTATGGTAGAGCCCGATCGTATCTTCACTTTCCGTGTTACATGGATTGACGACCAAGGTCAGGTGCAGACCAACCTCGGCTATCGTGTGCAGTTCAATTCTGCTATCGGTCCGTACAAAGGCGGTCTCCGTTTCCACAAAGCCGTTACCCCCAGTATGCTCAAGTTCTTGGGCTTTGAGCAGACTTTCAAGAATGCCTTGACCACTCTCCCTATGGGCGGTGCCAAGGGCGGTTCGGATTTTGACCCCGTAGGCAAATCCGATGCCGAGATTATGCGTTTCTGCCAGGCGTTTATGCTGGAGTTGTGGCGTTGTATCGGTCCGGATCAGGACATTCCTGCCGGCGATGTAGGCGTGGGCGGACGCGAAATAGGTTTCCTCAACGGTATGTATCAGAAACTCGCCCGAGAATACCACACCGGTGTCCTCACCGGTAAGGGTATGACGTGGGGTGGTTCTATCCTCCGTCCGGAGGCTACAGGCTTCGGCGCTCTCTATTTTACACAGCACCTTCTCCACAAAGCGGGACACGATATCAAGGATAAGACTGTCGCCCTCTCCGGGTTCGGCAACGTAGCATGGGGCGCAGCCACCAAGGCTACCGAACTTGGTGCTAAAGTAGTGGCTATCTCCGGTCCTGACGGTGTTTGCTATATTCCTGGCGGTATCACCAAAGAGATGATTGACTATATGTTGGTCATGCGTTCGTCCAACCGCAACAAAGTACAGGATATGGCGGATAAATTCCCGTCGCAGGCCCAGTTTACCGCCGGTAAGAAAGCATGGTCGGTTAAGTGCGACATCGCATTGCCTTGCGCTTTCCAGAACGAGTTGAGCGAAGATGATGCCAAGGAACTGAAAGCCAATGGTTGCTGGTGCTGCTGCGAGGTCAGCAATATGGGCTGTCAACCGGGGGCTATTCATTATTTCCAACATAATGGCATTCTCTTTGCACCGGGTAAGGCGGTTAATGCCGGTGGTGTAGCCACCTCGGGTCTCGAGATGACGCAGAATGCTGAGCACCTTAGTTGGACGGCAAAAGAGGTGGACGAACGTCTCCATCACATTATGCAGTCTATCCACGAGCAGTGCGTTCAGTTCGGTACCCAACCCGACGGCACAATAGACTATGTCAAGGGCGCAAACATCGCAGGCTTTATGAAAGTGGCACAAGCCATGCTTGAGCAGGGAATTCTGTAATCAGAAGAATATAATGTAATAGAACGATAGGAACAAAACTATCGGAAAAAGCAGAGCAGGCTGCCCGGTGAGTTGGGGCAGCCTGCTTTGTATATCTTCTGCAAGACATACACGTGCGCAAATGCGTTCTGATTGTTTTTCTATCGAACTTGTGTTAAATACTTGTATATGTTTATTTTTTTTTGTAACTTTGCACACTAAATTCAAAATTGAAATGGAAAGCCCGAAAAATTTTGCACTTATCGGCGCAGCAGGATACATTGCTCCGCGACACATAAAGGCTATTGCTGATACTGGAAATAATTTGATGGTAGCGTATGACAGGTTCGACTCTGTCGGTCGTTTGGATAGTAGTTTTCCCAATTGCTCTTTTTTTACAGAGAATGAACAATTCGATCGTTTCTGCTCAAAGCAGATGCGAACTGATGACCCTCTTTCGTGGCTGTCTATTTGTACGCCAAACTATACACACGATGCGTTTATTCGCTATGGACTGCGTCTGGGCTGTAATGTGATTTGCGAGAAACCGTTGGTGCTGAATCCGTACAATATTGACAACCTTGTGGAATTAGAGCAGGAGAGTGGACATCAAGCCTATACCATTCTGCAACTCCGTTTGCACGACAAGATAAAAACTTTGCACGAGAAAGTAAAGAACGGCCCGAAAGATAAAATTTATGATGTGGACTTGACATATATCACCAGCCGAGGCAAGTGGTATTACAGTTCGTGGAAAGGCGATATACATAAGTCGGGCGGTATTGCTACCAATATCGGTGTTCACTTCTATGATATGCTTCAGTGGATATTCGGTCCTGTACAGAAGAATATCGTCCATGTGATGTCGTTCGATCGTGTGGCAGGCTATTTGGAACTCAAGCAGGCGCGTGTGCGTTATTTTCTGAGTATCAACGCGGAGTGTCTCCCGCCGAATGCGGTTCAGGGCGAGAAACGCACCTATCGCACATTGAGTATCGATGGCGAGGAGTTTGAGTTTAGCCAGGGTTTCACAGAGTTGCACACCGAGAGTTATAAGCATATTCTTGCGGGCGACGGGTTCCGTATATCTGAGGCACGTCCGTGTATCGAGATTGTGAGCCAAATCCGCCACGCAGACCCTATCGGTTTGGTGGGCGATTATCATCCACTTGCCAAACTACCCCTTGTCAAACACCCATTTGGCTGGGACGAAAAACGCTAAACTACGCTTTGGAATGATCAAACGAACACATATCTTGTTTGTGCTGTGTGCTTTGTGTATAATGTTTAATTCTTGCATTACAGCAAAGAAGGTAAACTATATGCAGGAGCCGGACAGACATATTCCGCACTATGCCGATACACTCAGTTTTGAGGACTACACTTTGCGTGAGGGTGACCGACTCTATATTTATGTCTATTCGTTAGACCCGAAGATTACACAGATGTACAACGCCGGCGGCAACTCTTCCTACCTGCGCCAACAAACAAATGGCGGAGGAATGAACGGATCTTACGATTTATATACCTACCTGGTGGACGAGGACGGAAATATTGATTTTCCGACAATCGGCAAAGTACCGGTATTGGGACTCACCACCCGCGAAGTGAAATATAAGTTGGAAGAGGAACTGGGTACGTTGATGAAGGAGATACCCGGTTTTTCTTCTGTTTCCGTAGAAGCCAATATTGTGCAGCGCAGTTTTTCCGTCATTGGTATGCAAAGCGGTCGATACTCGATTACAAAAGAAAAAATGACTATCTTCGAGGCACTTGCTATGGCAGGCGATATCGGTGAATTTGGAGATCGCGCAGAGATTAAACTTGTGCGCGAAAAAGATGGTCAGACAGTGATTAAAACGTTCGATGTGCGCTCAAAGGACATTATTAACTCGGAATACTACTATGTGGAGCCAAACGATATTATTTATATTCGTAAGATTGGTGGGTATCAGTTTGGTATCAACTCGGCAGCCACGGCAGTGAGTGTGGTGGCAACTTCTATCTCGTTTGGCGTGTTTGTCTATTCGGTAGTGCAGACGTGTATCAACCTAACTAAAAAGGCACAGCAGGGAGGGCAGCCATGAAAAGACTATTCTATATCTGTTTTCTTTGTGCGTTGGGTATGATGCTGACAGGGTGCTATACACACCGTGAGATAGGGTTGCTCCAAGAACCGACCAAGTGCAACAAGTTGCCGCAATACGATAGTGCAGAGTATGTGCCGTATAAGATACGCGTCAATGACGAGATTATCTATCGTCTTATCACGATGGACGAGACAATCTCTAAATCTATTATGGGCAACAATCAGAATATGGCAGGGCAGTATGCCAACTCCTATCGCGTTTATTCCGACGGGACGATAGATGTGCCGTTTTTGAAGCCTGTACATATAGCGGGGTTGACGGTGGAGCAGGCGCAAGATACGCTCCGTGCCGCTTTTAGGGAGATTATACCCGATGCGGACGTAAAATTGGCACTATATAACAAGTACTTTACCGTCATCGGGGATATTAATTCGGGAGAGTACTATGTATATAAGGAGAAACTGAATATATTCCAGGCTTTGGCTATGACGGGCGACTTGATGAACTCTGGCGATCGCAGGCATGTGCGTATTATTCGTCCTCACGATGGGGGCGAACCGGAAGTGCTGGAGTTTGATATTCGTACCAATTCTATCATCGATTCCAAATACTACTATGTCTATCCCAATGATGTCATCTATGTGGCACGCACCAAGGATAGTTTCTTTAAGACCGCCAGTTATTCGGGATTCTTAGGACTGATAACCAGTTCGGTATCGTTACTTGTTACCGTACTCAACTATACAATGCTTATTCCAAGTTCAAACTAAATGAATACAAATCAGCAATATACGCAAACAGGCAATAGTAACAACCTCTATGGAGGAAATGCTCCGTACGGAAATGGTGCCTACGGTAATGGTAACTACTACACTCAAGGTGACCAAAACGGTGATGGCGATGAGGAGCAATCCAACTTCAACTTAATGGAGTGGTTGATGCTCTTTGTACATTATTGGTACCTTTTTGTTATTGGTGTCGTTATCGCACTCGGTATATCTATACTCAAGAACCGCCGTTGGTTGCCGTCTTATTATTCTCAGGGGACAATCATTATCAAAGAGGCAATGGGGTATGGCGGTTCCAACTCTGTGCTGATGCAGGGGTTTGGCGTGGATGCAGGATATCGCAATGTGAATAATCAGGTGATTATGCTCGGGTCATACGATCTGATGTGCCGTGTGGTGGATTCGTTGCCGTTTATGCAGACCGAGTATATTACGCAGGGGCGATTCAAGACACGCAACCTCTATCGGCAGACGCCTATTATCGTAGAGCCTACCGCTGTCAATCCATGTGGGTATGATGCTATGTTCCAAGTGGTATTCAACGGAGATGGAACGATGAGTATATCGTATCAGAGCGAGGAAAATCCGTTTAGTTTTGTTGCTCACTATGGTGAGCCGATTCAGTGCCCGCTCTTCTCGGGAACGATTTGGCCGACCGATAATATGGTCAATTCCGGCAAGATATTCTTCCGTTTCCGTTCCCGCGAATCTCTTGTGGATGAGTTTATGGCGCGCTTGCAACTCCGTTTCGTTGGTGAGGGCAGTACGGTATTGGCTCTCTCTCTGACGAGTGAGACTCCGGAGCGTGATTGCGAGTTTATCAATAAATTAGCAGATATATATCTGCAAAAAAACCTCGAACAGAAGAACGAAGTGGCGGAGAACTCCATTCGTTTTATCAACGAACAATTGGTGCACTTGCAAACTGCTCTCGAGGCCAGTGAAGGGGCAATGACTAATTTCCGGCAGGAAAACAAATTTGTAGATGTCAGTTCCTATGCGGGGCAGTTGATGACTCGTATCTCGGGTTATGATCAACAAGAGATGGAACTTCGTCTGAAAGAGACTTATTTCGACTACCTTACTAACTATCTCAAAACCAATATTGAGAATGGTGCTGTCATCGCACCGACTTCTCTTGGATTGAACGAACCGATGCTGATGACGCTTGTGCAGCAACTCAATGATTTGCGTATTCAGCGTGGTGAACTGACAGAAAAGAACGTTTACTATGCCAAATACACCAAGGATATAGAGAATGTCAAAACGGCAATCAGCGAGGTGGTCGGGAGTATGCGTGCTTCTCTCGAAATAGAGAAAAAAGACCTGGAAACTCGCTACTCGGATGTTGAAAAGGAAATACAAAACCTACCTACCAAAGAATTGCAGATGGTGGCTATCGAACGCAATTACCGTATAGATGACAACTACTACACATTCTTCCTTCAGAAACGTGCCGAGGCAGAAATACAGAAGGCTAGCAATACGCCCGATAATACTATTTTGGATAAGGCGCGTACTACGGCAGTTGTCAATTCCAAGGCAAAGAACAAAACAACCACAACGTGCCTGCTTATAGGTCTTCTTGTTCCGTTTGTAATAATAGTATTGAGCGAATTGCTTAATACGAAGTTGCGCTCGCCCAAAGACGTGCAGAAACTGCGTCTGTTCCGCTTGATAGGAACCTTACGACATACGCACCATACAAATCCTACCCTTGTACGTGACAGTCCGCGCTCGGTGTATGCGGAAATGATGCGTGCCATTCGTACCCGTATCGAGTTTATTACCAAGCGTAAAGAGAATATGGCGTTGGTAGTAACCTCTACCGAGTCTGGTGATGGCAAGACGTTCCTTAGTACAAATCTCGCTTCGCTTTATGCTATGACGGGTAAGAAAACGCTGCTTATTGACCTTGATCTACGTAAACCGAATGTGCATACCAAACTCGGTTTGGAGAATGGTTTGGGTGTATCCAATTATCTCATTGGTGATTGCGCATTAGAGGATACTATTGTACATAATGATAAGATTGGGTTCGATGTAATGCGTGCGGGTACTGTCCCGCCTAATCCGGGTGAACTGATTCACTCGGACGAATTGGCGGCTTTGATTGCCGATATGAGGCAGAAATATGTCTACATTGTCATTGATACGTCGCCTATCGGTCTTGTGCCGGACGCTTATATGCTCATCGACCAAACGGATCTGTGCCTGTATGTTATTCGCTGTATGCAAACCAATAAGTCGTTCTGCAAACAGACCTTGCTGCAGATGACCGAAGTTGTGGATAATTCGGATAGGGTGCAACTTGTACTATCCGATATTCCTGACGACTCTCGTCATGGCTACGGTTACGGCTACGGGTATAAATACGGTTACGGCTATGGCTATGGGTATGGCTATGGCAATCCACACAAGGCGGATAAAACGGGATTGCGTTACCGGTTGGAGCGTCTATGGGCGTCTATACTCCGCAAGGATTTTACAAGTAATGCTTCTTACTATGCAGATGAGGACGAGACCGCTTCTCAAAAGTAAGTACTTGGATATTTCAGAAAAAAGCAGTATCTTTGCGCCCTGAAATAGAATAGAATTTGCAAAGGAAAAGACTATATATTTGTGTGCTGATAGGCATCGCCGTACTGGCAGCAGCGCCTGTGCGGGCGCAATATACGGGGAGTGGGAGTAGTGTCTTCACTTTCCTCGGGTTGCCGGTGTCATCACGTATGAACGCTCTTGGCGGTAACAATGTGAGCGTGCGTGACGGGGACATCTCGATGGCAATGAACAACCCTGCGTTGTTGGGGGCTATGACCGACAATGTGTTGCAACTCAACTATTCCTACTACTTGCCAGGGACGATGTTCGGCAGTGTGCTGTACGGACATAATTTTGGACGCTCGAAGATAGAAAAGCCCTATATCGGCGACGGTGATCCCGACAAACCGAACTATTTCGCGGTGGGTATTCATTATCTCGACTATGGTCGGATGAAATATGCCGATGGCAACGGAAACCTCACCGGTGGCACATTCACTGCCAAAGATATTCTCATCGACGCGATGTACGCACGCCAGTTGGGGCAGTGTTTTTCGGTGGGCGTTACGCTCAAACCTGTCTATTCGATATATGAGGCATACCACTCGTTTGCTTTGGGCGCAGACGTGGGCGCGCATTTCCAGACACGCGATTCCACTTTCCAACTCGGACTGTCGCTCCAAAACATAGGTTGGCAAATCAAAGGTTTCTATAGCGACGAGGGGGGGAGCAATCATGAGATGTTGCCTATCAATCTGCAATTAGGGCTCAGTTACCGTGTGGCACACGCTCCGTTGCGTTTCTCGATGACCATTCACAATATGCAGCAATGGAACCTCGGTTATGAGGTAACCAACCGCGCTGATGTGTCGTCGCCGACTGACGAGTCCAAGCCCGTACAGTGGTATGATATGATGTTCCGCCACACTATTTTTGCAGTGGATATTGTGCCCAAAAGCGAGCGTTTTTATCTGACTATCAGTTATAATCACCGTCGTCGTGTCGAAATGAATCTTATAGACCAGCGCTCGTTGGCAGGTTTTGCTTTTGGTGCGGGGGTTCGTATCTATAAGTTCCGCCTCGGGTTTGCGATGTCGCAGATGACCAAGAGTAATTTCTCCTACCAAGTAGGCTTGAGCCTTGATATAAATTCTCTATTGAAATGAAAAAAATCATTGTTGCCATTGACGGTTATTCATCGTGCGGCAAATCGACCATTGCGAAAGCACTGGCGAAATATGCGGGGTATATGTATGTGGACACAGGTGCAATGTATCGTGCTACGGCACTTTATATGTTGCAGCACCACGCTGATGAACCTGCGCAGATTATCGCCTTGTTACCAAAGGTAAGTATCCGCTTTGCCCTGCATACTGATGGTACACAGCATACTGTTCTTAACGGACAAGATGTAGAATTGCAGATTCGTACCCTCGAGGTGGGTAATAGGGCTTCGCAGGTATCGCAGATACGCGAGGTGCGACAGTTCCTTGTGGCACAACAACAGGCGATGGGCAAAGAGAAGGGGATTGTTATGGATGGTCGCGACATCGGTACGGTGGTCTTTCCTGAGGCGGAACTGAAACTCTTTCTTACCGCATTGCCGGAAGTGCGGGCGCAGCGCCGTTTCGATGAGTTGACAGCCAAAGGCGAACACCCGCAGTATGCTGACGTATTGGCAGATGTCAACGACCGCGACTACCGTGATACCCACCGTGCGGAGAGTCCTTTGCGTCAAGCCGGCGATGCCATTGTAGTGGATAACAGCACAATGAGTAAGGAGGAACAAATGCAAGTCATTATGAATCTGTTCGATAAGGCTGTTAATTCTTGATTTGTAATTGCAATGCTTGTAACCATTGACAGCGGTAGCGGGTTCTGCTTTGGCGTAACGAGTGCCATTCAGAAAGCCGAGGAGGAACTCCTGCGGGGTCCGCTTTATTGTTTGGGCGACATTGTCCACAATGGGCAAGAGGTGGAGCGGTTGGCAGGTCTCGGTTTGGAAACTATCGACTACGACGATTTGCGCACGTTGCATAATGTGCGTGTGTTGCTTCGGGCGCATGGTGAGCCCCCCAGCACGTATCACATCGCCGAACAGAACAACATTGAGATTATCGATGCCAGTTGCCCGGTCGTTCTACACCTGCAAAAGCGTATCCGCGAGACCTATACCCGCCTGCGCAAGACCGAGCCGGACAGGCAGTCGCAGATAGTCATCTTTGGCAAACAGGGACACGCGGAAGTGGTTGGTTTACAGGGACAAACAAATAATACTGCCATCGTTATAGAGCATATCGAAGACGCCAAGCAGTTGGATTTCAGCCGCCCTATCTACCTCTTTTCGCAAACCACCAAGTCGGTGGACGAGTTTCATCAGTTGGTGGAAACGATTCGTTCACAAATGGCGGAGGGAGTGCTGTTTGAGTGGCACGATACGATATGCCGCAATGTGGCAAACAGGGTGGAGAAACTCCGCCAATTTGCACAGGAAAACGATATTGTTATTTTTGTGGGAGGTAAAAAGTCGTCCAACGCAAAAGTTTTGTTCTTTCATTGTCAGGAAGTGAATACTAGCACGGTTTTTGTAAGTAGTGATGCAGAATTGACCGACGACATCTTGTCAGCCTGTCATGCCGTGGAGCGTGTGGGGATATGTGGTGCCACCTCCACCCCGCTATGGTTGATGCAAAAAGTGGCGGAAGCGGTCAGCAACGGACAAGGAACAGAAAATCCTAAACAACACAATAACAATGGAATACAAGATTAATACAGTAGGTGTTTTTACCTCCGGAGGCGACGCACCGGGCATGAATGCTGCAGTGCGTGCCGTAACACGTGCTGCCATCAGCAACGGTATCAAAGTGAAAGCCATCTATCGCGGCTACAAAGGCTTGATAGACGATGATATAAAAGAGTTTACTACCCAGGATGTGAGCGACATCATCCAACGTGGTGGAACAATCATTAAGTCAGCCCGTTGTGAGGAATTCAAGACCCCGGAAGGGCGCAAGCAGGCGTACGATAATCTCGTTAAGGAGCAGATAGATGCCCTTGTGGCTATCGGTGGCGATGGTACATTTACTGGTGCGCGTATGTTTGCGCAGGAGTATAATGTGCCGATTATTGGTATTCCGGGTACTATAGACAATGACCTGTGGGGTACAGATACCACCATCGGCTACGATACGGCACTCAACACGATTATGCATTGTGTTGATATTCTGCGCGATACGGCTTCCTCGCACGAGCGCGTGTTCCTTGTGGAGGTGATGGGGCGTGATGCCGGTTTCCTCACCCTCAATGCAGCGATTGCGGCAGGTGCTGAGGCGGCAATTATCCCGGAACGCGCTACTATTATGGAACAGATAGAGTCGGCTATCGGTCAAGGGCGCCGCAAGAGTAAGAACTCGAGTATTGTCCTTGTGCAAGAGCACGCTATTGAGGGTGGAGCGAAAGCCGTGGCAGATTTGATTGCCCAAGCCCACCCTGAGTATAGTCCGCGTGTAACGATTCTCGGACACTTGCAGCGTGGCGGTTCGCCCACTGCCGACGACCGGATACTGGCGTCCCGTATGGGGATCGCGGCTATTCAGGCACTCCTTGAGGAGCAGCGCAGTATCATGGTGGGAATCCAAAACGACGAGATTGTCTATGTGCCTCTCGTCAAAGCCATCAAAGAGAAGAAAGACGTGAAAGACGACAAGTGGAACGCCATGCGTATCTTGTCAATCTAAGCACCGAACAAGATGAATAAAAAACCGCCTGCCGAATAATTCGACAGGCGGTTTTTTGTATTCCGATGTTCGCATTGTATTTCCCACCTATCCACCCGATATCCACCCGACATCCTCTCGGAAAAAGCATCATCCCCCCGTGCGACAGACCCGCGACAAACCCAAGCGCAAAGAACTATGCGCTCAATAGGCACGATATGCCAGAGCCGTCCGGTATATCACATAATAAGGGGCTACCGATAGGCAGCCCCTTAACATTATTAGGGTTTAATATAGAATTAACCGAGTTTGTTAACGTAAATCGCTAATTTCGATTTCAAGTTAGCAGCCTTGTTCTGGTGGATAATGTTGCGTTTAGCCAACTTGTCCAACATAGAACTTACTTTCGGCAGTGCTGCTGCAGCTGCTGCTTTATCGGTAGTTGCACGCAAGTCGCGAACAGCGTTGCGAGCGGTTTTTGCGTAGTAGTGATTACGTGCCTTGCGGGTAGCCGTTTGGCGGATACGCTTCAAAGAAGATTTGTGATTTGCCATCTTAGTTAATAGATGAAAATTGTTAGTACAAATGTGTTACCTTTGAGGAAGGTTTTCTTTGCGATTGTTAGTAGTCCATAGCAGAGTCGAACTGCTCTTTAGAGAATGAAAATCTCTCGTCCTAACCGATAGACGAATGGACCTTTGTTTGTAACAAGAGGAAGAACGCACTTTTGAATGAGTATCTTATTAAGGAGACACCTCTCTCGTGAAAAGCGGGTGCAAAGGTACGACTTTTGTTTGGATTGTGCAAATTTTACAAAGAAAAAATGCTTTTTCGGTTGAATTATTGTGTATTTGAGCGAATTGTTGTATCTTTGCAACGCAAATAGTGTCTGTTTTTATGGAATTTCTGCAGAAAAAAATATATTGTACCTTGTTTCTTGTATGCGTATGTGCATATGCCTACGCGCAAGAGAGTGTTCGCCAACCAGATTTGCAGGTGGCGGACAATAGTTTCTTCGACCCTACTCGCAAGGAGAAAAAGCAGGAAACGTACAAATTCGGTGTGGAGTATCGTCTTGAGGCGGGGTATGTGCAAGCCAATCAGCGCACAAAAAACTATACCTATCCCGATATTTTTCTGCACGGCGCGCGCGTGGGAGCCACTTTCACTTTTCTTCTACCCTTGCATTTCAGCATGCAGACGGGTGTGCTGTATTCGGTCACCTATGGGCGCAACGAGCAACATTGGCGCTCGATGGACGCACCGAGTGTGCAGACCGAATATATTAGGCATCGTGTGTTGGAGCATGACTTGACTATCCCTGTGCGCTGTTTCTATACCATTCCGCTTTGGAAACAACTGAATATGTTTTTCTATACCGGACCGCAGTTGCAAGTGGGTCTCGCGCAGACCGACTATATGCAGTTGCACCTGAGCGAGGGCACGCTCCAATGGCTTCAAGAGAAAGGCGTACATACCGAGCCATACGACCGTTTGGGTAGCGGTGAACTCTACCGCACCAACATCCAAATGGGCTTAGGCGGCGGCTTTGAATGGGACAGATACCGCCTGCAAGCGGGGTATGATTTCGGATTGAACAACCTGGTAAAAAACAAAATTATCGACAGCCAGCATCTATGGGAATGGAGTTGGTATGTCAGTTTTAGTTATAAATTTTAATTCACTTACAAAGAACTTTCGTTCAGATTCGTTCGGGGTGCCGAGACGGCTGAGATTAAACCCGTGGAACCTGCACAGGTAATTCTGTAGAGGGAAAATGAAAAAAAACTACTTTTTTGGAGTTTGCTGCTTGTCGGCAACACTCATGGTAGGCAGCGTACAGGGCTACGCCGCCGATTCGTCTGCTAAAGACACACTAACGATTGTGATGAACCAAATGGAGGACATCCATGTGGTAGCACAACGAGTACAACAAACCACTATCAACCACGAAGTTATCTCCAACGAGAGACTCAGTCGTGAGAACACGGGGCAAAACCTGCCTTATCTGCTCTCCACGGTCCCCGCATTGCAGGTAACGAGTGATGACGGTCTGGGTGTAGGCTACACCTATTTCCGTGTGCGCGGTACCGACCACACACGTATCAACATGACTGTCAACGACGTGCCGCTCAACGATCAAGAGAGCCAAACCGTTTTCTGGGTCAACATGACGGATATGGCAGCCTCGATGTCGAGCATTGATGTGCAACGCGGTGTAGGTACTTCCACCAACGGTTCCGCCTCTTTCGGCGCAAGCCTGAATATGCAGACAGGAGACAACGACACTGTCAGCCACTATACATTGAGTTTCAACGGCGGTATGTACAACACCTTCCGCGAGATGGCTTCTGCACACGTGGTGCTGCCCAATAATTGGCGTGCCAACGCGCGTTTCAGCAAGGTCAACTCCGATGGTTTCCTCTATCGCGCAAGTTCCGACCTCTATTCCTACTATGGCGACCTCGGTTGGTATGGCAAACAGACTCAGGTCATTGCCCGTTTCTTCGGAGGCAAAGAAAAGACCGGTATGGGTTGGGATGGTGTTACCAAAGACGTGGCGTACGGACTGAATGGTGCTGACCGCAGATACAACCCCGCAGGGAAGTATGAGGTTTTGCTTTGGGATGAAAATGAACAGCCTATATTGGACGAGAATGGAAAACAAAAAAAGGAAACAAAGTTCTATGACAATCAAACAGATAATTATGCACAACAGCATGCACAATTATCTGTCAACCAACGCTTTAATCCAAATTGGAGCCTGAATGCAACTCTTCACTATACACATGGTAGCGGTTACTATGAACAGATGGAGCAGAAATCACTTGGCTATTTTGGTTTTCAGCGTATCAAGAATGAAGACGGGGATGATTATACACCTAACGGCATCTATCAAAAGCATCTTAACAACCATTTTGCAGGTGGGGTCATTAGTGCAAAATATGTACAGGATATAATAGATGTACAATTTGGAGGTGCTGCCAACCACTACTATGGTCAGCATTGGGGCAATCTGTTGTGGTTAGACCAGTCAAACCCTGCAATCGCAGATGCAAGCCGAGAGCATAAATTGGCGAATAATCCCAATTATGAATTTTATCGTGCAACAGGAAACAAGACAGATGCCAATATATATGCAAAGGCTAATTGGCGTGTTATTCATCGCGCACAGGAAAAACTGAGTCTGTATGCCGATTTGCAGTACCGCTATGTTCATTACACAATGGCAGGGCAGAATAATGAGACTTTCAAGAAGTTCTGGAACAAGCCCAATCTTCAAGAGTTACCATTGACGATAGATTACCATTTCTTTAATCCAAAGGCGGGTATTACATACGAGAACCATGGGCACTTACTCTATGGCTCTTTTGCCATTGCTAATCGCGAACCGAGTCGTGATAACTTCAAAGAGAATGTAGTTTACGATAAAGAGACAAAGGAGTATAGCGGAGAAATGCCCAATCCGGAACGCCTCTATGACTATGAGGTGGGCTACACCTATTCGCACCCGCGTTTCAACATTGGTGCCAACCTCTATTTTATGGACTACGACAACCAACTTGTCCTCACCGGTCGTGTCAACGATGTGGGTGCGCAATCCACCAAGAACGTGAAAGATTCCTACCGTATGGGTGCCGAAATTACTGCCGGCGTGAAGATTCTCGATTGGTTCCGTTGGGATGGCAACTTTGTCCTCTCGCGCAACAAAATCCTCAACTACACCGATGTCATCACCGAGTACGATGCGGACTTCAATTGGGTGGGCGAAAAGGAGATCGAACTCAAAGAGACCACTATTGCTTTCTCGCCGATGATTACCGCTATGTCGCTCTTTACCTTTGATGTGGCAGGTTTCCTGGCAACTATCCAAACCAACGTAACGAGCAAGCAGTATCTCGACAATATGCAGAACGAGACGGCAGCCATCAAAGCGTACACCACCACCAATGTTAATCTGCAATACCAACTGCCGATGAACAAATGGTGCAGTCGTACCAATGTGCCACAGATTCGTCTGCTCTGCCAACTGAACAACATCTTCAACGCCAAGTACGCAAGCAACGGTGGTAGCGACTATTCCTACACCACCGACGGCACGGCTTGCTGGCCTTGGTACTATGCGCAAGCAGGTATCAACGTACACGCCGGATTTGTGATTAACTGGTAATCACATCCGCGCAATCGCATCGGTCGATAAACTACCTAATATGAAAAAGAGGCACCCTGACAATTTGAGGCGGCCTCTTTTTTTATATGATTAACCATGCAATTAGGCATTATGGGGCTTCTGAACGAGACGGCTATGGCATTCACTATTTAATCACAAATAGCATTTGGCTGAGGAATAAATCCAAGCATATTCAAAGTGGGGAAAGGAATAAAAACGGCACTTTCTCAATGTTTATTTGAATATATTGGGTATAATTTTTCGTGTATTTGTTTCAAAAGGCGCGCCTATGTTGGTCGCGTGCAGGTTTTAAGTTTTGTTTTATAGATTTTCGTTATCTCGTACTCACATTATACACAACGGGAAATAAGTGCATTATGGACTTTTCTCGAGTACTTTGTCATTTCTTTTGGTTCTCGTTCCGCAGAAAATAGCAGTGGAAATCGGACTTGATTTATTCCACAGCACTTTGTTTAAGAGTGGGGGATTGTGAAAATCCTCCTTAAGTTCTTATTCTCCAGATATCCGATGGGCATTACAAACACTATGGCACGGCTTGCCGACCTTGATGCGATGTGCAAACAGGTATCAACGTACATGCCAGATTTATGATTAACTGCTAAGCACATCAGGGTACCTTTTAGCGGATCGCAACACTTGCATATATAAAAATTTAGTTGTAACTTTGTCGTAGAAAAGTATGTGAGATGATAAAAACCAATGCAATTTCACCCCTAATGCCATTAGACAAAAATAAAATACGACGTTTCCAAGTATTGGACAGATGTTTTGCAGATCAACACAAAAAATATTTTGTAGAAGACCTGCAGGCTGCTTGTCGCCAAGCACTTGAAACGGCGGGTATGGAGCATCCTGATGTCTCACGGCGGACTATACTGAATGATATTACAGAGATGGAATGTAATCGGGATTGGAATATCAACTTACTTTCTCTTGCTCAATCGCGCGATGGTAAGCGGCGTTTCTATAGGTATGCCGACCCTAATTTTTCCATTTGGAAACTTGACCTCAATGAGGAGCAGTTATTGCAACTGAAATCAGTGTTACTGATGTTGCGGCAGTTCAAGAACTTCCCGCAATATGAAATGGTTGAAGACATAATCTTACAATTATAGAAAAAGTATAAATTTTCTTTAGAGCAAACTGATGGCATAATCGCTTTTGAGGCAAATGACAACATGGAGGCAGTGAAATATGTCGGATCTCTATTCTCTGCTATTGTCAATAAACAAGTACTACACATTACCTATCAACCTTTTGGTAAACCAGTGCACGAATATGTCATATATCCCTATTATCTGAAACAATACAACCGTCGTTGGTTTCTCTTCGCCCAAATGAAAGATTGCCAACATAGCGGGATTTCCAACTTTGCTCTTGATCGCATTGTTCATATAGAACCTGCAATGGGCAAATATATTGAATCCAATATCGATTTTACGGAATACTTTGATGACATGATAGGAGTAACCAATAGCGAAGAATCGGCAGAGAAGATTATTTTGGAGTTCATGCCTCATCGTTTTCCTTATGTAATTTCCAAGCCGTTACACCCCTCGCAAAAGATAATAAACAAGGATAAATGCCAAATTTGTATTGAGGTAAAACCTACAAAGGAACTATACCAACGTTTACTATCTTTTGGAGCCGATGTACAAGTACTTTCACCCGAGAGTGTCAGGCAACAGATGCAAACAGAAATAACAAAAATGATACAAATATATTCTTCTATGTAGAAACCTTGCACAGAAATGCTGTAATTTTGCAGCGTAAAACAAAAACAAGTACTCTTTGGCATACTGATTCTATGAAATTTTGAACACTCCTCTT
>SAMEA104315427__coassemble_332_pt1 | contig 70602 bp, 54 predicted proteins | sample SAMEA104315427__metabat2_high_PE_027 | metagenome-assembled genome bin SAMEA104315427 (sample SAMEA104315427) | gut metagenome | biome: Monkey gut; feature: monkey-associated habitat; material: faeces | place: China | collected 2013
AGGCACATTCTTCTTCCTCGGTCCTACGGGGGTGGGAAAGACCTATCTTGCGCAGTGTCTGGCAGAGGAGATGTTCGGCAGCCGCGATGCTGTCATCCGTTTCGATATGTCGGAGTATATGGAGAAACATACCGTCTCGCTGCTGGTGGGTGCACCTCCGGGATACGTGGCGCACGAGGACGGCGGCAAACTTACCGAAGCCGTACGCCGCAAACCCTATTCGATTGTGCTGTTCGACGAGATAGAGAAAGCACACCCCGACATATTCAATATCCTCTTGCAGGTGTTGGACGAGGGACGGCTTACCGACCGGCAGGGACATGTGGTGGACTTCCGCAATACGATTATCATCCTTACCTCCAATGTAGGTACGCGCCAACTCAAAGAGTTTGGGGCAGGTATCGGTTTCGGAGTGTCGGATATGGATACCAAGACGAGCAATCAGATGCTGCTCAAGGCGTTGCAGAAGACTTTCCCGCCCGAGTTCCTCAACCGTATTGACAATGTCATCACTTTCCAGCCTCTCACGCGCGATGCACTCGCACGTATCGTCAACATCGAGGTGGCATTGCTTCAGGAGCGTCTCCGCAAAACGGGGCACCAACTGGTGCTGACCCCCGAGGTTACTATGCAGTTGACAGAGAAAGCCTACGACCCGCAGAATGGCGCACGTCCGGTCAAACGGGCTATACAGACCTATCTCGAAGACCCGCTCACCGATGTGCTACTTGCGCATCCGCAGCAAAAACGTATCACTATCAAACAATTACAAAATAAATAAACTATTATGGCTATTGAAATTACAGACGCCAATATCAAAGCGTTGTTGGCAGAGGGCAAACCCCTCGTTGTGGACTTGTGGGCACCTTGGTGCGGTCCTTGCAAGATGATGTTGCCTATCGTGGAAGAACTGAGCAACGAGTATGAAGGTCGTGTCGTGGTCGGCAAACTCAATGTGGACGACAATCCCGACACCTGCGAGGAATACGGAGTAATGAATATCCCGACGATGCTGTTCTTCAAGAACGGTGAACTCGTCAACCGCCACGTCGGTGCCTGCCGCAAATCCGACCTTATCCCCCTCCTCGACTCCCTTTTGTAAAAAAGCACAAGTAAGCGTATGCTAACTCAAGCGTAAACATACCATTACACAACGAAAAGCGGCTGCCTGCATTTGTCAGACAGCCGCTTTCTCTATTCGTTTTCAATCTGTTCGCCTACAACCGTAGTACCTTATGTTGCTCATTATCGTCCCAGCGTTCTGCCTTGCCCTCTTTGTACAATTTTTCCATAATCTCTTGCAGCGAATATCCTTCCGGTGCAAACTTATTGCCGTCTTCAAAATTTCGTATGTCAATCTCAACGCTATCGATATTTATACGATATTCCGTAGTAACATAGACAGGCGAGTTGCCCGATAATCGGGTTAGTTTCAAATATCTATAATCTGGTGTTTCTTCCATTACGTGTATGGCTCTCTTATATTCTGTCTGTGTTCCTGCCATATAATCGCCATTAATACAACGACACTGCTGTATGGAGATTGTATCGTAATAGGTACGTGCAGTGTAAGTTTTGGCTCTATGAGTCTTTTGATCGTAGCATTTTTCAATCTGTATGTTTTCTACGGCAATTGTTGTATTGGGTGCATAAATGATAACATCTGGTTTCCCGAAAGGTTTCGTTGCGGTATCAAATTCACATGAGGTGCAGCATATAGACAATATACATAGTACGACCGCCTTTGGTAAATATCTGAATATTGTTTTCATAATAATAAAATAGTGATTGTTGTTTTATAGATTATTTGTTATATACCCACGCATACAGCAATAGGGCGTTTTTTTTCATAATGTGTATCTCTTTTAATGTTGATTGTTGTTTTTTGTACTTGAAGAATGAAAATATTCTTAATACGCTGCAAGGGTATACAATTTATTTGTTACGCGCAACACTTTGTTTACTTTTTTGTTAGAAAAATGTATTTTGTTGTAAAATCGATAGTATCTGTGTGATTATGTAATTTTTATTGCTAATTGTCTATCATGTAGAAAAACAACAAGCGGCAGCCGTATGTGTTTTTTTAATGAGCATAGTGTTTGTTTGTGCTGCCGTACTTCGAATAGTATATGCTACTTATAGCAGATTATGCAGAAAATATCCACTATCTGCACCATAAATGATGTGCCGGTTGGAACTTATTATGAATATACAAAAAATCCGACCGCCACAAGTGACAGTCGGATAGGGGCGGGAACTGATATCGCTCCCAAGGGAAATAGAAATCGGTTATTTTACCAACGCACCCGTTGCGGTATATACATTGCCGTTGCGCAGGATATACATCTGTCCGTTCTGTATGTATTTGCTAACCTCTGCAGCATCTGCATTGACATGCTCGATAGCCGTCTGCAGCCCCGCATTGATAACCACATGGATAGGTCTGTCATACGAATTGACAGCATCCACCGTGATTTTCAGTTCGCCATTGTTGTTCTCCACAACCGCCTTACCCGATACCATAAAATAGATGGGGTCCACCAACGTTCCATTGGAAACGGTGCTATAATAGGAAGGATATACTTTGTTGTTGTTATTTATTCCGGTAGAAGCCATTACGCTTCCGGTCGCATTGGTGTAGTTGACAGGATATTCACCTGCAGGGATAACTATGTCTTTATCCGTGTTGCCGCAAATAAAACCGATAGTGGTATAATCCGTGCCGTCGGCAGTTCTAGCGTCCACATAAATAACTCCTTGCGAAGCATAATCGGTATCTACCGTTACATTGTCTATGCCCACCGTATAGGTGCGATCCACACTGCCTGTCTGCGCATCAGCCGTCAGGCGTACTACATCGTCGTATTCCGCCATCATCGTAATCTTGTAGTAAACGGCATCCGTGCCGACCATCCCTGCGACTACAGTAATCTCCTTGCCGACAACCATGATTTTAACCGTTCCGTCCAAGAACTCTACATAGTCATCAGCGGTGGCATTCCATGGATCATACACTACAAACGAATAGTAGTCATCCAACTGGTCTGTCGTGTATGTACCTGCCACTTTCCCTCCTACATTGGTCGGTTGGAAACTTGCAGCGTACATCAAATCAGTCGTTTTGCCTTGAATCATAAACGCATCTTCGTTTTGCAATTTGTTGGTAAAGATGGCTTTGGGGATGTTAATCGTAACCGTATCTTTGCACTCGGGGACAACGGTGGCTTTCGGTTGTAAACGAATGTTATAGGTATTCCCGTCTTCGGCAGTAACGGTTGAGGTTACAATGGCTTTTCCGCCACCTGCATTAGTCAGTGTAACTTCCCCGTTTACAAGCATTTGCGTTCCGTCTTTGGGTGTAATGCCCACATTGGCATCGTATGTGCCGAAATACTCGACTACCTCTGCAATTATAATGGAGATATCATAGTTGTCGTTTGCGCTTGTGATTTGTGTAATAGGAGTGCCAAAGACATTGCTCATATCATAGATATGTACCGAATCGCATACAATATCAATGGTTGTGCCGGCAAGTTGAGCCGGAGCCTTGTCTGCAACCACGGCAATAGGGGCTTTTGTAAAAAACGGTTTGCGAGAAAGGGTCAGCCGTTCCCCTGCATTGGCACCTGCCAATATCGTAAGTGCCATCAATAAAGAGAAAATGTTCTTCATATTAGTATATGTTTAATTATAAAATAGCGGTTTAGTATATCAATCAAAATCCCTACAAAAGTACTGCTTTTATGCGATATATGCAATAAAATATGTATATTGGTCGCATTTCGTTGTATATAGTTACGAATTACGAATTAGATTAAGTAACGCTTCTACGGCCTCTTCTTGCGGGATATTCTTTAGCACGCACTCTTTGCCGCGATAGAGGCTGATGCGCCCGCGCCCGGCACCTACATAGCCGTAGTCCGCATCTGCCATCTCGCCGGGGCCGTTTACAATACACCCCATTATGCCTATCTTTAGCCCCGTAAACTCTGCCGTGGCGGCTTTCACTTCCGCAATCGTTTTCTCAAGGTCAAACAGCGTGCGCCCACATCCGGGGCAGGAGATATATTCCGTCTTATAAATACGTACACGCGCGGCTTGCAATATATCTTTGCTTAGCCGCTCCAACCGGTCTGCGCCAAAATGCGGGTTGCTCAGCACTATATTGGTTGCATTGTATTCCCATAGCAGCCGTCCGCACTCTGCAGCGGCGTGCAACTGGAATAGCCCCCAATCGGTATCGTTGTTGGAATAAAAGACGGTGCCGTTTTCCTCGGAAATCCGCGTGTTGTCCGCATAGCGGATACTTTGCGGACTGACGAAATAGTCCACCAGTGTACGTGCTACGGGTATCTCGTTTTCGGGGGCTTCGCTTAGGCTCACCCGCACCGTGTCGCCGATACCGTCTGCCAGCAGGGCGCCGATACCCACTGCCGACTTGATCCGTCCGTCCTCGCCTTCGCCCGCTTCCGTAACACCCAAGTGCAACGGAAAAGCCATCCCTTCTTTGTCCATCTGCCCTACCAGCAGGCGCACCGTCTCCACCATAATACGCGTGTTGCTCGCTTTGACGGAGATGACGATGTTCATAAATTGTTCGCTCACCGCCACACGCAGAAACTCCATCACGCTCTCTACCATTCCGGCGGGGGTGTCCCCATAGCGCGACATGATACGGTCGCTCAGACTGCCGTGGTTTACACCTAAGCGAATGGCAGTATGATGCGTTTTGCAGATATTAAGCAGGCGTGTGAAACGCTCCCGCAACCGCCCGAGTTCGGCTTGGTATTCCTCTTCGGTATAGTCAATATGTTTGAATTTGCGTGCGGGGTCAATATAGTTACCGGGGTTGATGCGCACTTTTTCCACTACCTGTGCCGCTGCATCCGCTACATCGGCTTGAAAATGCACATCGGCGACAAGGGGCACTCCGACCTCCCCAATCCCTCCCAAGGAGGGACTCGACGGATGTGCTGCCGGTACCCCCTCTTTGAGGGGGGCGGGGGAGTTGAGTTTCTCATGTATTTCCTTCAGCGACTCCACCTCTCGCAGCCCTTGCGTAGTGAAACGGACCAGTTCCGCCCCCGCAGCGATACAGCGTTGCGCTTGTGCCACACTCCCTTCTATGTCATTGGTCGAGGTGTTCGCCATAGTCTGAATACGAATAGGCGAATCGCTGCCTATATAGATGTTTCCTACCTTTGTTTGTGTCGTTTTTCGACGTGAATAAGTCTTATTTATGTTCATATTGTACTATTTTTCTGTTAAAAGCAAAAATAATGCACCAATTATTTGCACGGTTCAAAAAAAAGCAGTACCTTTGCACCCGCTTTTGAGAAAAAGCCTGAATCAGTAGCTCAGCAGGTAGAGCACATCCCTTTTAAGGATGGGGTCCTGGGTTCGAGCCCCAGCTGGTTCACACAGAGGAGAGCAACGCTCTCCTTTTTTGTTGTATATAGGTTTCTTTTCTGTGGCATACTTATTTCTTTTTGTGTTGTCTGCGTCGCAGGAGGCGGAGAAACCATTGCTTGGTTAGGGTGACTAATCGCCATGTGCGGCTTGGTTGGGGAATATCCGTCAGGAATACATCGCGTACTTCGCCCCCCATCTGCTGCTCTGGATAAAGTATCAGATAGTTGTGCTGTTGGAAGAAACGCTCCAGCATATCGGGTATTTGCTCAAAAAGCGGGTTGTAACTGGCAGTGGCATGCCGCGAAGAAATCATCACAATCATATCATCTTTCTCGGCCTCTTTTGCCATCATCAGCACTTCCTCCCAGTCCCCCATTTCGCGGTATGATGCCCGCAGATATTTGCCCTTGCGGCGGCTCATAGCCTTCAGTATACGCTGTGTGTCTTCATTGGCAAAGAAGACCACTTTCGCTCCGATTTGGCTGCTCAAACGGCGTATCTGACCGAAGCAGGAGATAAAATCGTACTCTTTCTCGGCATAGCGCGGCACTGCCACCAACAGGCGATTGATGGTGTTGAGCGGTTGCACCTCGTGATAGATAATAGTGGATTTACCACGCCGTTCAATGATTTGCCGCGCGTCTGTCCAATCATCGCTTTGCACGAACTCTGTATCGGGAAGGCTGCTTAGGTTGCTCAGTTCTTTCAGTTTGTCGTGCAGGTCTTCGCCCACCGACATCACCAGCCACTCGTCTTCCGTTCGCTCGCTCTCCAATTTGGCTTCTTCCTGTAGGGCAATCTGCTTGGCGGCATACTCTGTAACAAACGACGAAATTGTACACAGCACTAATATCATTAGCACCGCACCGTTGAGTATCTCCGAATTAAAAAGCCCAACTTGGTAGCCGATAGTTACAATCGCCAATGTGCCTGCCGCAGTAGCATGCGTCAGGCCGAACACCAACTGCCGCTCCATACCGGTGAGATGAAACGAACCTTGTGCCGCCCACGCCGCAAGCCATTTACCGACTAATTTGGTACCAATCATTACCACTGCGATGGTGATAGTTGCCCACCCCTGCCAACAGAGACTGATATCAATCATCATACCCACATCTATTAGAAAAAGCGGTACGAAGATACTGTTTCCTACAAAATTGATACGGTTCATTAGTGAGGAGCGGTTCGGCACCAACCGGTTGAGCGATACTCCGCAAACAAACGCACCGAGAATACCCTCCAAACCTGCCCAATCGGCAAGAAAAGCCGATAATATCAGCATCGTCATCACGAGCATAAAACAGAATACGGGGTCCTGTTGTCGCTTGAATGCTTTTTGTACCACCCACGGGAAAAAACACAATGTCATTACCGCAAAGAGCGCAATCTTGCCCGCCAATGTCCACCAGAAGAGCGGGCTCTCGTTGCCTGTTAAATGGCTTTTCAGCCCCGCTAACACTAAGAGCGACAGTGTAATTGCCACCATCGTACCGCCCACAACGATGTTCACTGCTGCATTTTTCTGTATGCCGTAGCGGCTGACTATCGGGTAGGTCATCAGCGTATGGCTGCCATACATACCTCCCATTAGTGCACATGTCTCCCAACTGAAACCCATCAAACGACTTGTGAGCATGCCTAAAGCAAAAGGAATTAGGAAGGTATAGAAACCAAATAATACTGCACTGCGCTTGTAGTGGCTAAAGTCGTTCATGTCAATTTCTATACCTGCTTGCAGCATAATATAGAGCATGCCCATCTTTCCTAATACACGTATCGTCTCGCTTTCCGCAAAAATATTCAGCCCATAAGGTCCCAACGCAATACCTGTCAGAATAAAGCCCACAATACTTGGCACGTGTATCTTTCGGCATATGGGAGGTACAAGGAGTATTGCTCCCAATACAATCGACATTATGGCTAATGAGTTGGTTATCATACTGCGTGTTATAATGGCTTTGCGTTTATGTTTTTGCGTTTATGTCCGTTCTGCAAGCCCCTTCTTCAAGGAGGGGGAGGGGGCTACAAAAACCTTCCTGTAATGCTTTCTTTACAATTCTTTACTTCTTCTATTGTCCCCTCGCAAACTAATTGTCCGCCGCCTCTGCCGCCTTCGGGACCCATGTCAATCAAGTAGTCGCAACTGTGAATGACATCTAAGTTATGCTCGATAATTAGCACTGTGTTGCCTTTGTCTGCTAACTTGCGTAGTACACCAAGCAGTACGCGTATATCCTCAAAGTGCAACCCTGTCGTCGGTTCGTCCAGTATGTATAGGGTCTTGCCTGTGGATGGGCGTGCCAATTCGGTAGCCAGTTTGATGCGTTGACTTTCGCCGCCCGAGAGCGAAGTGGACGATTGCCCCAACTTGATATATCCCAAACCGACGTCTTGTATCGTCTTGATTTTGCGTAGAATATACGGTTGGCTCTCGAAAAATTCCACCGCCTGATTGACCGTCATATCCAATACATCGGCAATGTTCTTGCCCTTGAAACGCACTTCGAGTGTTTCTTTGTTATACCGTTGTCCGCCACACGTTTCGCAGGGAACATACACATCGGGCATAAAGTGCATTTGTATGGTCTTATACCCATTTCCCGAACATTCCTCGCAACGTCCGCCTTTGGCATTGAAACTGAAGCGGTTGGCTTTCCAGCCCCGTATTTTCGACTCGGGCAGTTGGGCAAATAGTTCGCGTATGTCGTTGAATACGTTGGTATAGGTTGCGGGGTTGGAACGGGGCGTCCGACCTATTGGCGACTGATCGACGGCAATCACCTTGTCGATATTTTCCACGCCATCTATGCTGTCGTATGCCAATGGCTTCTGCAGACTGCGGTAGAATTTCTGTGACAGAATAGGGTAGAGTGTCTGGTTGACTAATGTCGATTTGCCGCTGCCGCTCACGCCCGTAACGCATACCATACACCCGAGCGGAATACGCACTGTAACACTCTGTAGGTTATTGCCCTTGCACCCTCGCAGTGTGAGCCATTTCGTATCTTTCCCGATAGGCGTAGTCGTATGTTCGGGGGGCGTAACTTGCAACTCCCCGCGCAGATATTTGGCGGTCAGTGTATCCGTATGTAGCATCTCGGCGGGCGTACCGGCAAACATAATCTCTCCGCCCAACCGTCCGGCTTTCGGACCTATATCCACTACATAATCCGCCTCGCGCATCATCTGTTCGTCATGTTCTACCACAATCACCGAGTTACCCATGTCGCGCAACTCTTTGAGCGAGTTCAGCAGCCGCTCGTTGTCCCGCTGGTGCAAACCGATACTCGGCTCGTCTAATATATACAGCACGTTCACTAAGCGCGAACCGATCTGCGTCGCCAGACGGATACGTTGGCTCTCTCCGCCTGAGAGGCTGTCTGCCCCGCGCGAGAGACTGAGGTAACTGAGCCCCACGCTCTGCATAAACTGCAACCGTACGCAAATCTCTTTGAGTATGGGCTCGGCAATGGCACGCTGCTGGTTGCCAAGGGTGGCAAAAATATCTTGCTCTTCGCCTTTGGAAATCGTGGTCAGAAACTCCAGCAGTTTGTCAATATCCATATCCGTCAGTTCGGCGATAGTCTTACCTGCAATCCTGTAACTCAATGCCTCTTTATTCAGACGCTTGCCCCCACATTGGGGGCAGACAATTACATCATCGTCCGTGCTTTCTTTTTGTTCTTCCTGTTGTTGTACGTAGGTAAGCATACGCTGATACCAATCGGTGTCATCGTGTACGATGTCGTCCAACTGGCTGTCATCAGTGGCCTGCGAAGCGTGTATCTTGCCTAAACCTTTGCAGTACGGACACCAGCCTTGTGGACTATTGAAGGAGAAAGTATGGGGAGCAGGGTCGGTATAACTCAGTCCCGTTGTCGGGCACATCAAGTTGCGTGAGAAAAAGCGTGGTTGAGGTGTCCCGACTTCGATTGTAGGTCCTTTGACCCATTCCACAATCATCACTACCCCGTTGCCCTGCATCATCGCTTTATCCACCGATTGTCGCAAGCGTTTCAAATCCTCTTCATTTTCCGCTTCTGATGATGTCGTTTTTATAGCCAATCGATCCACTACCACCTCTATGCTGTGGTTCTTGTACCGATCTACTTTCATTCCGTGTACCACTTCTTGCACTTCCCCGTCCACACGCACGTACATATATCCCTTTCGGCGGATAGTCTCGAACAACTCTTTGTAGTGTCCCTTCCGGTTATTTACCATCGGGGCAAGCAGGAGTATCTTCTTGCCGGCATAGTCTTTTTGTATCAGATTAACAATCTGCTCATCGGTGTAGTGCACCATCTTCTCACCCGTTATGTATGAGTACGCTTCGCCCGCACGGGCATAGAGCAGACGCAGAAAATCATATATCTCGGTGATTGTACCCACCGTCGAACGAGGATTCTTCCCCGTCGTCTTCTGGTCTATCGAGATAACGGGACTCAACCCCGTAATCTTATCTACATCAGGACGTTGCATATTCCCGATATAGCCGCGGGCGTACGATGAGAATGTATCGATATACCGCCTTTGTCCCTCGGCAAATATCGTGTCAAACGCCAACGATGACTTGCCACTGCCCGACAAACCTGTGATGACGGTCAGTTTGTTGCGAGGTATGCTTACGCTGATGTTCTTCAGATTGTGTACTCTCGCTCCGATAACCTCTATTCGATTGTTTTCTTCTTGACTCATTGCGCTTGCAAAATTACCACTTTTTTTCGGCTTATGCAAGCCGTCTTTATAATATGTTCTCCTACTTCTCTACGCCATATCCGTATTGGTCTTATTCGTACTATTCGCCCTATTTGCCCAATGGCATATTTTTTGCACATTGCGGGCGGAAAATACCTGATATGACTATGACTGAAAAAGAAAAAATGCTCGCCGGGCAGGTCTATGATGCTTGCAATCCGGAAATCCTGCAGGAACTTAATCGCTGCAAAGATTTAATCTTTGACTACAACAACTTGCGCCCCTCGCAGTTGGAAGAACGGAAAGCCCTCCTGAAAAAACTGCTTGGTGCATGCGATGACAATGTGTTTATCAATCAGCCCTTTTATTGCGATTATGGTACGCAGATACGTGTTGGCAAGCGTTTTTTCGCTAATTTCCATTTTACGGTGCTTGACGAGGCGTATGTTACCATTGGCGATGATGCTTTTATAGGTCCTAATGTTTCTATCTATACCGCTTGCCATAGCATTGACCCCGTAGAGCGCAACAGCCGACGGGAATGGGCAAAACCTGTTTCTATCGGCAACAATTGCTGGATCGGAGGCTCGGTTACAATTCTGCCGGGCGTAACTATCGGCGACAACTGCACCATAGGTGCGGGCTCCGTCGTAACCCGCGATATTCCTGCCAACTCCATCGCTGTCGGCAACCCTTGCCGCGTCATCAAAAACATTCATGCAAAATAAATGGTCTTGCAGCCTGCCGATACGGTTATTTTGAATAGGCAACGGCTATATGTTATGTTTGTTGAGTATCTTCCTGCGAACACATGCCACGCCGGGAGACAGCATTTCTCTGTCCATAAACTGCAGTATGGTAACGAGTTCCGATAGTAGTTCGGGGTAGAGTACACAATGCCGATAGGCCAGTTTGATACATAGCATCCGTATACCGGTCGGCGTGGTCGGGGCACTCGACTTGTCCAAACAGAAATTCAAGAAAGCGGTGTTGATCGTGGCTTTTGTGGCAGGCATATCGTGCAATATGGTCAGCAGCATACGCTGCATGCTGTCGTTCTTGGTCTGCATGCTGAGTTCTGACAATTCCTGCAGGTACGGCACTAATGCTTTCTGTTTTTCTTTGTCTCTCGAGACAAATGTCAGTATCCATACTGCATTGTCTGCCACCCGTTTTTCCTCAGAATGAAGCAATGTCGTCAATTTACGTAGATATGCCCGATCGGTATTTTCTCGCGCCAATGCCTGCGCATCCTGCAAGTGTAATCGTTGGTTCAGTCGTTTGTATAGTATGGCATTGGTTGTGATATTCATTCTCGTTCATGCGAAAATTAATGGTTCAACTACATGGTTAATTGTATGTTCCTGCCCCAATTGACGTTTAACTATGCGTTTGTTCTATCGCTACCTGTTCTTTCTTTGGTAGTTTTTTGTTTACTTCCTCATAGGCGTGCCGTACCAGTTCCTCAATTAGTCTATCGGGTACAGAGCCGTTCAATGTGATTTGGTTCCAGTATTTCTTGTTCCAATGCCACGCCCCTTCTATGGCATAGTACTGCGCACGCAGTTCCGCTGCACGATCGGGGGCGCATTTCATTGTTACCACGTCGGGTCTGTCGGTGGATACACAGGCAAATATCTTTCCTTTCAAGCGAAACACCACTGTCGTGTCGTCAAACGGTGCGTCCTCTGTGGCCTCGGGCAAACTCAAACATATCTCTCTGAATAGTTCTATATTCATCGCATTCCAATAATCATTTCTGTCGCAAAGGTACACCAAAAAATCGACAACCGCAAGCCCCCGCCAGAGGTATTTCTCATTTTTGTAGCAATAGCAAAACGGTACCGGCAGGACCACCTGACCACCTCATTTATTAAATACACACACGTATGCGCGGGCGGGTGTGTATTTTAAAAAAACAGCCGGTCAACTGGTTCTGCTGGTACCATCATCAGAACGGAAAAATCCAAAACCTGCACTAAAATACGGAGTGGGGTTGTGTATGTGGCTAAAAAATTGTAACTTTGCACGCTTGTTTTGTGGCATAAAAGATTCAGAAAAAAGACGAAAAAAGAATATGGAAACTTTTGAACAACTCTGCCAACAGAGGCGGTCTATTCGCAAATACACTGCTCAACCCATTGAGAAAGAGAAACTCGACTATATTTTGCGCTGTGCGCTGATGTCGCCGTCGGGTAAACGACTGAATCCGTGGGAGTTCTATGTGCTGACACACGAAGAAACCCTTCGCCGACTATCGGGTTGTCGCACATACGGAAGCGGTATGTTTGATACAGCAATGGCGGCTATCGTGGTGGCGTTGGACGCCTCATTGACAGACACTTGGCAGTCGGACGGTGCGATTGCGGCACAAGATATTCTGCTCGCAGCAGCAGACCGGGGTCTCGGCGCATGCTGGTGCCAAGTGTATCAGCGTGAGGGCGCAGAGGAGTTGGTGCGATCTTTGGCGAATATCCCTGATAATCTGAATGTTCTGTGCGTTATCTCGCTCGGCTACAAAGATGAGGAACGCCGCCCATACGACCCCGACAAACTCCCCTATCAAAAAGTACATTGGTGCTGACCACACCCCGAAAAACAACATAACTAACGAAAAACAATGCGGCTTTTTGCCGTCTATATATGAAACCAACAATAGCAATCACTGCCGGCGACATCAATGGCGTCGGCTATGAAATAATCCTCAAGTCAATCAGCGACCCGCATATCTGCGAGATATGCCGTCCTGTGGTATATGGCAACGCCAAAGTGGCACGCCAACATGCGCGCACCCTCAGTGAGGAGTATTCAAATATACAATTTAACCTGATAGAAAACCCCAAGCAGGCGAAAGACGGTCGGTTGAACCTCATTACCTGCTATGCCGATGATACGCCTTTGCACTTGGGCGAGTCCACTCCCGAAGCAGGACAAGCGTCGTTTGCGGCGTTGGAACGTGCCTGCGCGGATATGAAAGCGGGGCTCGTTGATGCCCTTGTTACCGCTCCCATCAACAAACAGAATATCCAATCGGAGCATTTCCGTTTCTCGGGGCATACCGAGTATCTGGCGTCGGTTTTCGGTGAGGGAACACAGGACAGCCTGATGATGATGGTGAGCGAGACCATGCGTGTGGCGTTGGTCTGCAACCATGTACCTGTTGCGCAAGTGCCTTCGATGATAACCGAGGAGCGTATTCTTGCCAAACTGAATGTGCTGAATACCACGCTGATGAACGATTTTTCCATCGAGAAACCGCGTATCGCCGTTCTCGCGCTTAATCCGCATGCGGGGGACAACGGTCTGATTGGCAAAGAGGAACGGGAGGTGATTAAACCGACTATCGAAAAAGCCAATGAGCAGGGTATCTTGACGTTTGGACCTTATTCGGCAGACGGATTCTTCGGCAGCGGCAAATTTACTCATTTCGATGCGGTGCTGGCAATGTATCATGACCAAGGTCTGATTCCGTTTAAGGTGCTGGATATGAGCGGAGTAAACTTCACTGCGGGGCTTCCAGTTATACGCACTTCGCCCGACCACGGGACAGCCTATGACCTCGCAGGCAAGAACGCTTCCAACCACCAAAGTTTTGCACATGCAATCTATATGGCTATCGACCTTCTGCACACGCGTGCATCGAATAAGGAGTTGAAGAAAAATCCGCTGCCTTTTACGCCGTACGAGGAGCGTGAGGACCATCGACCACGCCGTGAGTTTATCGATTTCAAAACCACGCCCGCTGCCCCAGCAGCCGAGTAATGGGATAAGTTCGGAGACAACGCATCTCGTGTCGTTAAAAGGTAAAATAAGTTAATGCCTTTGCCGTACCAACCCCCTATAAAAGTAAGGTGGATGGTTATAGGATAGTTATAGGATAGTTATAGGATAGTTATAGGATAGGCATACTTTGAAATGTGAATAAAATATAAAAACTAAATATGACAAGTAAAGAAATCAGACAATCCTTTTTGGATTTTATGGAGAGCAAAGGGCACCATATCGTTCCTTCGGCTCCTATGGTTATCAAAGATGACCCGACGCTGATGTTTACCAACGCCGGCATGAACCCGTGGAAGGGTATCATCTTAGGCAATGACCCGATTAAATATCCCCGTGTAGCAGACTCGCAGAAGTGTCTCCGCGTGAGCGGTAAACACAACGACTTGGAGGAAGTGGGACACGATACATACCACCACACCATGTTTGAAATGCTCGGCAACTGGTCGTTTGGCGACTATTTCAAAGAAGGGGCTATCGACTTTGCGTGGGAATATATCGTCGATGTGCTGCATATCGACCCGAAGAACTTGTATGCCACCGTCTTTGAGGGCGCACCCGAAGAGGGCTTGGAGCGCGACAACGAGGCGGCTGCCATCTGGGCGAAACACCTGCCTGCCGACCATATCCTCGAAGGAAACAAACACGACAACTTCTGGGAAATGGGCGATACCGGACCTTGCGGACCCTGCTCCGAGATTCACGTGGACAGTCGTTCCGAAGAGGAGAAAGCCGCAGTGCCGGGGCGCGAGTTGGTGAATAAGGACCACCCGCAAGTGATTGAGATTTGGAATCTCGTCTTCATGCAATACAACCGCAAGGCAGACGGTTCGTTAGAGGGACTGCCCAACAAAGTGATTGACACAGGTATGGGCTTTGAGCGTCTGGTGCGTACCATGCAAGGCAAACAATCCAACTACGACACCGATGTCTTCCAACCAATGCTCCACAAGATAGGCGAGATATGCGGTTGCGAGTATGGCAAGGACGAAAAGACCGACATCGCTATGCGTGTGATAGCCGACCATATACGTACTATTGCGTTTGCTATCACCGACGGACAGTTGCCCTCCAACGAGAAAGCCGGCTATGTCATCCGCCGTATCCTCCGCCGTGCGGTGCGCTATGGCTATACGTTCCTCGGTCAGCGCGAGGCGTTTATGTTCCGATTGGTACCGCAACTGATTGAAGATATGGGCGATGCCTACCCCGAACTGAAGAAACAAGAACAACAGATTATCCCCGTCATCAAAAGCGAAGAGGAGGCTTTCTTGCGCACCCTCGACAAGGGTATCACACTGCTCGACAAACTGATGCGCGAGGCTAAGGGCAAAGAGATTTCGGGTGTGGATGTCTTCACGCTCAAAGATACGTATGGTTTTCCGCTCGACCTTACCGAGTTGATTCTCCGCGAGAACGGATTTACCACCAACGAGGAGGAATACAACCGCGCATTGGAACACCAGAAAGAGATGGGACGCTCTGCCAACAAACAGGACTTGGGCGATTGGGTGGTGCTGCGCGAAGGCGATACCGAGTTTGTGGGGTACGACACGTTGGAGGTTGAGACGCAGGTGCTTCGCTACCGCAAAGTGAGCCAGAAAGGCAAAGAGTTCTATCAGGTTGTGTTGTCGAAGACACCTTTCTATGCCGAGATGGGTGGTGAAATTGGCGACACGGGTTCTGTGGGTACGGCGCGTATCATTGATACCAAGCGTGAGAACAATCTCGCTGTGCATATCTGCACCGAATTGCCGGATGCGATCGAGCAACCATTGCTTGCCAAGGTGGATGCCGACCGTCGTCAGGCTATTGCTTGCAACCATACCTGCACCCATATTCTCCACTACGCTCTGCGTACCGTCCTCGGACAGCATGTGGAGCAAAAAGGTAGTCTTGTTACGCCCGACTCGCTTCGCTTCGACTTTTCTCATTATCAGAAAGTTACACCGGAAGAATTGCGTCGTATAGAGCAGACCGCCAACCAACTTATCCGTCAGGATTTTGCCCTCGAAGAGAGTCGTCATACCCCTATCGCAAAAGCCAAAGAGATGGGGGCAATGGCGTTGTTCGGCGAGAAATACGGCGACGATGTACGTGTTATCAAATACGGTCCGTCTATCGAGTTGTGCGGTGGTTGCCATGTGTCGTCCACCGGGCGTATCGGTTCGGTTCGTATCGTGATGGAGACCAGTATTGCAGCGGGTATCCGTCGTATCGAGGCAGTTACTGCCGCCCAAGCAGACAACCTCTATTATGCGCAACAGGATATGCTCACAGGATTGCGTGCGCTATTCAATAATGCACCCGACCTCGCTGGTGCAGTACAGAAAGCAGTTGCTGAAAATCAGTCGCTTAAGAAAGAAATAGAGAACTTTATGGCTGAAAAATTGGAGCAGTTCCGCGACCGCCTGATTGACCGTGCAGAGGACTATAACGGTATCAAATTGGTGCGCGTACAAGGCAATGTGCAACCCGATATGATTCGTGGTGTGTTGCCTCTGTTGCGCGGACGTTTCACCGATGTGCAGTTTGCGGTGGTGGGTGCTACCGAATGGGAAGGCAAGCCGATGATTTCTGTTTTCTTGTCGCAACCGTTGGTGGATGCAGGGAAAAATGCCGGTCAGATGATTAAGTCGGCAGCCAAACATATCCAAGGTGGTGGTGGCGGACAAGCATGGATGGCTACTGCCGGCGGACGTAACGCCGCAGGACTCCAACCCGCTATGGAAGAACTCCTTGCCGCATTGCTCTGAGGTAATAATTCATAATTCATAATTATTTGAAGACTCTTACAAGGCGTTTGCCTGCGAAATATCGTTCTGCAGTCCGTTTCGTATGCGTTGGTGCATTCGGAACGGCATTGCAGTATGGTATCTACTATCTGTTCCTGTCGCTCTTTGAGCGTTTCTATCCCGATATGAGCGTCAAGGTAACGCTCGCTTTTACGTTGGGATTTGGTATTGAGATGATTAGCAACTATCTGCTAACCAGTTTCTATACCTTCCGTACACGCCCGAACATCAAGAATGCAGGTGGTTTCCTGTTTGGACGATTGGTCAACTATTTTATTCAAATCGGTTTCTTGCATCTCCTTATATATATAGGTCTCTCCGAAGAATGGTCGGGTATCGTCGCCATCGTGTTGGCGGGTATCATCAACTATTTTGTATTGGTACCGTTCTATAGCAAAAAGAAATCTGAAAAGAAGGGCTGAAGATGAAAATTTACAAAGCAAACATTCTCTATACTCCTACACCTCAAGCATTCACGGTGCTACCGGGCGGGTATGTCGCGGTGGACGAACAGGGCTATGTAGCCTATGCGGGTGAGGAGATTCCCGAACAATATGCCGATGTGCCGATTACCGATTTCGGAGACTCGCTTCTCGTTCCCGCGATGAACGATATGCACGTCCATGCGCCACAATTCCGCAATATGGGCTTGGCGATGGACTTGGAATTGTTGCCTTGGCTCAATACCTACACTTTTCCCGAGGAGGCGCGTTTTTCTGATACCGCTTATGCGCAGGAGGTGTATCGTGATTTTGTGCGCAGGTTGATCCGGTGTGGCACAATGCGTTCTGTCGTTTTTGCCACTGTCCATGGTGAGTCTTCCTGTATCCTTGCCGACTATCTTGATAAGGCGGGTTTGGGGGCATTGGTAGGGGTGGTAGGTATGGACCGTAACTGCCCTGATACCCTGCGGAATACGCCCGAAGAGGCTGTGCGTGATACCGAGGTTCTGGTTGCTCGTACGGCTACTATGCCGCGCGTGGGGGCTATTGTTACCCCGCGTTTTGTGCCGAGTTGTACGCCCGAAATGATGACCGCATTGGGTACATTGGCGCGTGAGAAACATCTGCCGGTGCAGTCCCACCTCAGCGAAAACCGCTCGGAGATAGCGTGGGTGGGCGAGTTGGAACCTCAATCCACTTGCTATGGCGATGCCTACCGTCGCTATGGTATGTTTGGCGATACGCCCACGCTGATGGCGCATTGTGTATATACCGATGGCGAGGAATTGGCACTGATGGCTCGCAATCGGGTCTATGCCGTCCATTGTCCTACATCTAACTGCAACCTTGCGTCGGGGATTTCCCCCGTGCGTAAGTTGCTGAATCACAATGTCCCCGTGGTGTTGGGGTCGGATATTGCCGGCGGGCATACACTCTCGATGTTCGAGGTGGTGCGCTATGTTGTACAGATGTCGAAAATGCAATTTGCCGCTTCCGAGGGGGCGTTGGCACCATTGACTTTGAGTGAGGCTTTTTATCTTGCAACCAGGTCGGCGGGTGAGTTTTTTGCTGCTTGTGGTATGGATAAGGTCGGTTCGTTTGAGAAAGGTTATGCCTTCGATGCTTTGGTGATTGAGCCAAAGTACGCAGCCCCTTGCGCTGCGTTGGAGCAGTTTATCTACACAGGCGATGACCGACAAATCACCCATCGTTTCTGTCAGGGGGCGGAGGTTCTGGTATCCGACAGATAATTCACTTTTGATAATTTATAAATCTATATAGTATGCAACACATCATTGCTCCCCAAGGCAAACGTCTTGTATGGTATCTCTCTATGGAGGAGTACCTTGCCCAACATATATCCGATAAATCCGCCTATGAAGGAGAGAAAGCGGGGATATTCTTTACTTGGGTCGTGCAGCCGACAGTTATTTTCGGTCGTCATCAGGTGATGGAAGACGAGGTGAATATGGATTATTGTCGTGCTAACGGGGTGCAGATGTATCGGCGCAAAAGTGGCGGCGGGTGTGTTTATTCTGATGCAGGCAATTTGATGCTCAGTTATATCACGCCCGACACACACAGCGAGCAGGTGTTTCAACAGTATTTGGACCGAGTGGCGGCGGCTTTGCAGCAGTTAGGTTTCGCCGCTGCCAAATCGGAACATAATGATGTGCTTATCGGCGACCGCAAAGTATCCGGCAATGCGTGTTATGCCTTGCCTACCGGCACTATCGTGCATGGCACGATGCTTTACAACGTTGATTTTGCAGCCCTTCAACAGGCTATCACTCCCTCCCGCGAGAAACTCTCGAAGCACGGTGTACAATCCGTGCGTCAGCGCGTTGCCAACCTAAAAGATATTCAGGACATTATAGACAAGAATGACATAAAAGCCAAAACGGCGATGGCGGATATTCATGCACTTTCCGACTATTTTATCGCCTCGTTCTGCGCCTCCTCCCGACATTTGACCCCTGAGGAAATCACCGCTATCGATGCCCTCGAGCAAACCTACCTGGACCCCGCTTTCATCGCGGGCAAGTAAATAAGGTCTATATACTTCAGACAACCCCATTGTGTGTTATTCACGCAATGGGGTGTCTTTATTTTCTCTCGCAATAGGCATAGAAGATTCTTAAAGAAACTATGTTTTATAACATATAAATTCTTCGGTATATTATCTTTCTTTTTGCGACTTTATTTATAGAAACCCATGCAAACATATTATACTAATGATACGCAAAAACAAACTCTTTCCGGCTGTTGTCTTGTGTGTACTGTTGTCGCTGCAGACAATGGCGCAAGACAAAGTGGTAAGTCTTAACCTCAGTCGTGTATCTCTGCGGGAGGTAATGACTGCCGTTGAGACGCAAACCGATTACCGTTTTTCCTACCGCACGGCGGTGCTGGACAACGACTCTGCCAACATCACCATTCAGCGTACCCTCTCGGTGCGCGATTTGCTTCGTGAGGTGTTGCCTCCACGCGGACTCGAATATGAGATGGCAGGGCAGACCAATATTGTGGTGCGTAAGCAGGAGAAAACATCAGCAACAGCAACGTCCTCGGTGTTGAGTGGTACGGTATATGACAAATTGGGCGAGCCGATTATCGGTGCGAACATCATCATCGCCGGCACATCCACGGGGACGATCACCGATTTCGACGGTCGTTTCTCTATCGAAGCCGCTACGGGACAACGCCTGCAGGTGTCGTATATAGGCTATCGGTCGCAGGAGATAGCCGCGGCGCAGAATATGCGCGTAGTGCTCAGCGAAGATACTGAGCAACTCGAAGAAGTAGTTGTGGTGGGCTATGGTACACAGAAAAAAGTGAACCTGACGGGTGCGGTCAGCGTGGTGGACGCCAAGGATATATCCAACCGTTCCGTCGCCAATGCTGCACAGGCGTTGCAGGGAACCGACCCGGGACTGAACATCGTTGCGAACAGCGGTTCGCCTGATGCGGGTATGCAAATCAATATCCGCGGTGTGAGTTCGCTCACCAGCGGTGCTTCACCCCTCGTACTGATTGATGGGGTGGAGGGAAGCCTCAGCCGATTGAATGCCAACGATATAGAGAGTGTTTCTATCTTGAAAGATGCCAGTGCGTCGGCTATCTATGGTGCAAAAGCCTCAGCGGGCGTGGTGCTCGTTACCACCAAGAGCGGGGCGGAGGGCAAGGCGAAGATATCCTACTCGTACCGCGCAGGCTGGAGCCAGAACACCACCTCTACCGATTATATCACTACGGGCTACTGGTCGGCAAAAATCAACGATATGTTTATGACGCCCAAGGACGGGCGCAACTATACGGGCTACACCGAAGCCGACTATGCCGAACTCGAAGCGCGTCTCAATGACAAGACTGAGAACCCTGCACGTCCGTGGGTGGTGGAGCAGGCGGACGGCACCTATAAATATTACGCCAACTTCGACTGGTACAACTGGACGTATCGCAAAAACCGTATGCAGCAGGAGCACAACCTGAGTATTAGCGGCGGAAACGACAAGATAAAGTACTATGTATCAGGTCGCTATTTTGACCAAGACGGTATTTTTCAGCAGGTGAACGACTACTACAAGAACTATTCCATTCGTGCCAAACTCACTGCGCAAATCAAGCCGTGGGTACGATTTACTACCAACACCAATTTCTTTGCCTCGCGCCGTTTCTTCCCCGGTATGTCGTCTATGGCGAATATGCTGCGTCTGACCTATGCGCACGCTTTGGCATGTGTCCCCGCCACCACGCCGGAAGGCTACCCTGTCTATTACAACACCAATGCCAACCGTACTTCTACGGTGATGGACGGCGTGAGTGCTATTTTTATCAACAACAAGCACCGCAACACTAATCTCGACCGCGAGATTGTAACCCGCAACCGTTTCGATTTTGATATCATTACCGGCCTGACACTTACTGCCGAGTATGCCTATTCATTCCGCTATCGCGAGTATCGAAACCGTTCGGCGAATGTGCCGTATTCGCAGAAAGCGGGCGAGGTACTGTGGCTCACTACCGAGAAAGCGCAGGACTACTACCAGGAGCAGTACTACCGTGTACAGAACCACAACCTGAATATCTACGCCACCTATAGTCATACGTTTGCAGGCGCACACTCGCTCAAACTGACGGGTGGCGGGCAGTTCGAGACCTATGAGCAGCGCAGCAGCAAGGCACGTCAGTTGGATTTGTCCGACACCGAACTCGATGCGTTCAACCTCGCTACGGGGGAAGTTACCGTCCTTGACGGCAGCATTGCCGAATATGCCACGCTTGGCTTCTTCCTGCGTGCCAACTACGACTATGCGGGACGTTATCTGGTGGAACTCTCCGCACGCGGCGACGGTTCGTCTCGTTTTGCACCAAAACACCGCTGGGTGTTTGTGCCGTCTGCCTCGCTGGGCTGGCGTATGAGCGAAGAGCGTTTCTGGCAGCCGATCAGCAACGCATGGAGCAATAGCAAACTGCGTTTCTCTATCGGCAGCCTCGGCAACCAGAACATCGATGACTACTACACTTATATTGAGAGTATTCGCACCGGTGAGACCATCAAATATACCCTCGATGGCAAGACGCTGGCGTATATCGCCAGGGAAGACGACCCGAAAGCGTCTGACCTTACATGGGAGACCGTTACAACTTATGACCTTGGTTGGGACTTCGGTTTCCTGCGCAACCGGCTGACAATGAGCATCGATGGCTATATCCGCGATACAAAGAATATGCTTTGTGCAGGTATGAAACTGCCATCGGTGTATGGTGCCGACGAGCCGCGACAGAATATCGCTGATATGCGCACCCGCGGTTGGGAGTTTTCTATCGGTTGGGCGGACTCGTTTCGTGCGGGCAAGTACCCGTTTGAGTATAGCATCAGTTTCGGCTTGAGCGACTATGTAACCGATGTTACTCGCTACAACAACCCTTCGAATATCCTTACCGACTACTATACCGGTCAGCGTCTCGGCGAGATATGGGGCTATCACGCCGATGGACTCTTTGCCTCGCAAGAGGAGGTCAATGACTATATGGCAGCCGTTGATGTGGACCACTCCACTATGTACGACAATATCATGCACGGTTCTCTCGGCACACTGGGGTTGCAGGCAGGCGATATCCGCTATGCCGACCTAAACGGCGATGGTGTCATCTCCTATGGTGTCAATACCCTCGACGACCACGGCGACCTGAAAGTCATCGGCAACACCCTGCCGCGCTACAACTACAATATCAAACTCTCGCTTGCGTGGAATGGTATCGATTTCTCGGCGTTCTTCACCGGTGTGGGGCATCAGGATTGGTACCCGAGCGGCAATGCCATTTCTTTCTGGGGACCATACAGCCGTCCGTACTGCTCTTTTATTCCGACCAATTTCCTCAATCAGGTATGGTCGGAGGATAACACCGGCGGTTATTTCCCGCGTGCACGCGGCTATGAGGCACTTGAGGAGGGCTATTCGCTCAATGCTACCAACGACCGCTATCTGCAGAATGTGGCGTATTTCCGTCTGAAGAACCTCACTCTCGGTTATACCGTGCCGCTGCCTAAGAATAAGGCGGTCAGCAACTTGCGCTTCTATTTGTCGGGCGAAAACCTCTTCTATTTTTCGCCGCTGCGCAAGCACTCCAAGTATGTTGACCCGGAGCAGGCAACCTCGTCTGATACCAAGTATGCCAACTCGGGCGTAGCCTACAATTTCAATCGCACCTTCTCCGTGGGCGCAAGTATTGACTTCTAAATAATATGCAATATGAATAGAAATACATATATTTGTCTTCTGTTGTTCAGTCTCCTATCTCTTGCTGGTTGCGACAGCGTTCTTGACCGTGTACCAAAGGATACCACCAACTCCGCTACGTTCTTTAGCAACGAGAGCGAATTGCGCCGCTACACTACCCAATTTTATACGATGCTTCCCGCAGCGTCCGACCTCTACAACGAACCATCTGATCTCACTATTAGTAACAGCCTTTCCGACGTGGTTCTCGGTACGCGTACCATCAATTCGGGTGAAGCGTATTGGCAGTGGGAAGACCTGCGCCATATCAACTATTTCTTGCAGCATGTAGATCAGTGCACCGAGGACACCGTTGCTCGCAACCACTACACGGGTGTGGCACTGTTTTTCCGTGCCTTGTTCTACTACGACAAAGTGCGTCGTTTCGGCGATGTGCCATGGTACGACGAACCCGTCAGCAGCAGTGACATCACCCAACTGCGTCATCCGCGCCAGAATCGCACGCTGGTCATTCAAAAGGCATTAGCCGACCTGGACCGTGCCATACCGCTTATGCGTACCGCCCACACGCCTTACGAGGTTAATCGCTATACCGCCATCGCCCTCAAAGCACGTATTGCCCTTTTCGAAGGCACATGGCTCCGTTACCATCAGCAGGGCGACGAGCAGACTATCCAAAACCTGCTCACGCAAGCCGCTGAGGCTTCTCGTATGGTCCTCACAGAAGGTGGTTACTCGCTGCATCTCGGCGGTACGCAGCCTTATCGCGACTTGTTTACTTCGCTGACTGCCGACCCCGATGAGGTCATCCTTGCCCGTGCCTACAACGCCACTATCTCACTTACCCATAACGCCACTTCCTACTTGCGTTGTCAGTCGGAGGGGCAATGCGGTGCTACCAAACATCTGCTCAACCAGTACCTGCTTTTGTCGGGCGAACCTTATACTAACCAAGCAGGATACGACACCATCTCGCTCTACAACGAACTGACCAACCGCGACCCGCGTCTGGCGCAGACGCTTTTCGTGCCCGGACAGTATGTTGCGCTCAACAAAACCGAGGTTGAGCCCTACACGTTTTCCACCTCGCCTACGGGTTACCAACTCATCAAGTATGTCCTTGAAGATTCCTATGGTTTCAACAAATCCGACAACGATATGCCCCTTTTCCGCCTTGCGGAGCAGTGTCTTGTCTATGCAGAGGCAAAAGCCGAACTCGGGACACTTACGCAGCAGGACCTCGATATGTCGCTCAACCTCCTACGCGACCGTGTCGGGATGCCGCACCTTCTGCTCTCGTCGCTTACCGCTGAAGACCCGTATCTGCAAACCCTCTATCAGCATATAACCCGTACTCCCTCGGCACAACGTGCTGCCGTGTTGGAGGTACGTCGTGAGCGGGCGGTAGAACTGGTGCTTGAGGGTTTTCGCTACGATGACCTCATGCGTTGGGCGGAAGGCGAAGCCTTGGCACAACCGATGCTTGGTGCCGCTTTTGCAGGAGAAGGCAAATACGACCTGTCGGGCGACGGAAAGTCAAACCTGATCCTATGGCAAACCAAGAAACCCTTTGACCTGACATCGATATTTCTCAAAATAGGTACCGACATCATCCTTTATCCCGATGGCGACCGTGGTGCCAAACTCGTACACGGTACGTTGGAGCAACCTAATGGTGGACGTAAGTTTGAGGATAAGCATTATTTGTATCCTATTCCGCTTACCGAGATTATTCTCACCGAGAACGCTCTGACGCAGAATCCAGGGTGGGAATAGCCGCAGTATATCCTATCGGTTTCCGTTGCCGTAATGGATATTAAATTTCTCCACTAAACCATTTCAACTACGCATAAACAGATAAACTTATAAACTCATAAACCAATGAAAAAACTATCTATTCTGTCTCTTGTCCTGTTTCTCGCAGGACAGATGTCTGCCACAACGTGGTTCGTACGTCCTGACCTCACCTCCACTGAAGGCGATGGGCAGTCGTGGGAGGGTGCGCTTTGCCCATCCGATTTCCAGAAAGTGCTTACCGGTGGTATGGCGGAAGCAGGCGATGTCTTCCATCTCGCAGGCGGTGTCTATACTCCTGTCAGCAATACGGACATCTATACTATCAAGACATCCGTAACTCTCATCGGTGGTTATCCGGCCGGTCTCAAAGGCACCGACACCCCGTCGCTTACCTATCCGTCGGCTACTCCTACCGTATTTTCGGGCGACAAGAATGCCAATGGCAAAGCCGATGACGGCGACCTTCAACATGTCGTTTGGATTGAGTGTGCCGAACCCGTAGTGCTACAGGGTATTGATATGACCAACTGCTATTTCGAGACCGAAACGGCGTACGGTGCGGGGGCACTCTATATCCGCAATAGTGCGAATGTGGTGGTGCGAAATTGCCAAATATACAACAATCTCTCCGACGGCAATGGCGGTGCAGGCATCACGCTTGAGGGCGGACTGCTTCACCTGCAAGACTGCAACCTCCACCATAACACGGCTTTCAGTCGTGGCGGCGCATTGTTGATGCAGACCTATACTTCTGAAGACAAGTCGGTCGTAACAGAATCCACTTGCGTGGCGGAGCGATGCTCGTTCTGCTACAACAGCCTTGCTACCTCCAGTGCCGACGGCAAATACGGTGCCGCTGTACAGATCCGCGCAGGACATTTCTGGGGCGTAAACACCACGATTGCCAAAAACGCTGCCTACTGCAACGGAGCAGGTATCTCCGTGAGCGATGTGGACGATGTACATCTCATCAGTTGCACTCTCGGCGACAACACCTGCTCGCGTGTGGACATCGATAGCAACAAACCCTTCGCTTACGGCACCTCGGTGCGTATGCTCAAGTCGGCCAAACTGTGGTTCGTCAATACCGTCATGCTCGAGGGCGAGAAAGACAAAGGCGACAAGACCAATCCCACCGTCTATACGGAGCAACTCACGGGTATCTCGCTCGATACCCTGTTCACCTCGGGCGGAAACAACTACCTCGGTACTTTCAACAACGGCGAGCGCAACAACAAAGACTCCGTTTGGGCGTTCTGCTGGAAACCCAACGACCTCTATACCGTTCCTGCGCAGGTGCGTCATTATGCCGACTATTTTGGTACCAACGAACCCACCACTGATAATGGCGGTTTTTCCTCCACTATCCTGCCCCTTGAGGCAATCGAAGGTGCTACCGTTGCCGATCTCGAGAAATGCGCCAAAGATTGGGGCTGCCCTGTATCGGTCAATGTGGCTTTGGACGGACGTGGCTACCTGCGCGAGTCGGTGGCTACACGTGGCGCTATGGATCCGAAAGCCAATCCGTACACCGCTCTGCCTGCTGTCCGCACCGACAGCAAAGCGGTCAAAGTCGTCCGCGACGGGCAGTTGCTTATCCTTGCCGATGGCAAATACTATAATCTGTTAGGTACGCCTGTTCAATGAAAAGAAGTGTTGTTTTGATTGTGCTCACGGCGTTGGCTCTTGCAGTCAACGCCGCTACGCACGTAGTCGGTACCTACAACATCCGTATTGCCACCAAGCGTGATGTGGGCGACAAAAACTGGGCGGTGCGCAAACCATTTGTGGTGCAGACTATCACGGACAACCGCCTGGATATATTGAGCCTCAACGAGATAGCCAATCATACGCAGGAAGACGACATCCGTGCGCTCCTGCCCGACTATACCCTTGTCGCCTACGGGCGCGAGTCCGCCGAAGCGAGCCACGGCGAGCGGGTGGGGGTGCTGTTCAAGACAGCAAAATACACCCTCTTGGATAGCGGTCATTTCTTCCTTACCGAGAATCCCGACCTGCCCGGTCTGGCGTGGGACGCTGCCTACAAGCGTGTGGCGGTGTGGGTGCTGTTGCAAGACAAGCGCAGCCGCGAGGAACTTCTCGTCATGTCCACCCACCTCGACTACAAAGGTACCGAAGCCCGCCGCAATGGGGCGGCGCTCTGTATCGAGCGGGCGCAAGCCCTTGCTGAGGGGCGCACCGCCATCATCATGGGCGACCTCAATGCCGAGCCGTATGAGACCGATGTCCACTCGCTCTTTGCCGCCGCGGGTTTCCACGATGCCCGCGTCGTCAGCAAGACCAAGCCCCGCGGCACGTACGGTACGTTCTCCAACTGGCTGCCCGTCTCCACCACCCAGCGCATCGACTTTATCTATGTCCGCAACGCTTCCGTCTGTTCCTACTGTGTCATTGCCGAGGACTACGGTCGTCCTCTCCTCCCATCCGACCACCGGTTGGTAGTAATCAAAATGACTCCCCCAACCCCCTCAAAGAGGGGGCTTGCAGACAAGGTAATTAACGATAAATTAACGGTCATTAACGGAGAATAAAATCCTTTATACGGAATACAAATGAAAAAGATATATTTATGGATATTGCTGTTCCTCCTCCCCCTCTCTGAGGGGGTGCAGGGGGAGTCCTACCGGTTTGCGGAGTACAACATCCGTCTCAATACTGCCTCCGATACGGGCGACCGCGCATGGGCGAACCGCAAGCAGTATGTGGCGCAGATTGTCATTGACTATGCTTTCGATGTCTGTGCACTCAATGAACTCAAGCCCGATCAGAAAAAAGACCTCCTCTCGCTCCTGCCCGACTATAAGATAGAGTCATGGGGACGCGACTCGCACATTATCGGCGATGTGGGCGAGGGGGTAGGTATCCTCTATCGCAAGGACAAGTTCCGTCTCTTGTCATCGGGGCATTTCTTCCTTGCACCCGACATCACCAAGTCGGCTATCGCGTGGGACGCCAAGTTCCGCCGCCTTGCCGTGTGGGCGCAACTGCAGGACAAGACCACGGGCGACATCTTTTTCTATTGTGCCACCCATCTCGAGCAGGCGGGGCAGGTTGCCAAGCGCAAAGGGGCTGCGGTAGTTGTTGAGCAGATGCTTGCTGTTGCCGGCGATTATCCTTGTTTCATTGCGGGCGACTTCAACTCGCAGTCTTCCGTCGATGCTGTTCACATGCCGTTCAAGGCGTATTTCCAAAGTGCCTACGACATAGCCGAGACCACACCCAACGCTGACGGCTCTTACTGCAATTGGCAACCGACCTCCACGCACCGTATCGATCACCTCTATGGTCGCTATTATCGTGCTCTCTCCTATACGATGATCACCGAGGACTACGGTCGTTCCTGTACGCCCTCCGACCACTTGCCGTTGATGGCGGAGGTAGCCCTTACCCGCCGTCCGCAGACTATTCCGCTTACCTCCTCACTCACAGCCGCTATCGCTGCTTCTTCGCCCGGCGACACAATCGATCTTGGCGGACAGACCGTCAGCAACGAGAATATCCGCTTTCCGCATTTTTTGGTGCTGACCAATGGTTCCCTTGACGGTTGCACGCTTACCGTCCCGTCGCCCTATGCCCTACATCTCTCGCATTGCACTTTCACGCATTCCTCTACGGCTATCGCTGCCAACGGCTATGCTCTGCGTGCTGCCGACTGCCGCTTTTCCGACTGTACCACAGACCTCCAAGGGGCGGCTGTCAGTAGCAACGGACGTCTATACCTTACCCGCTGTATATTCTCCAACAACACTGCCGCACAGGGTGGGGCGGTTGCACAGGTCGGTAACTACTGGGGTGCTACATTGCAAAATTGTGTATTCTCTGACAATACTGCCAAAGACGGTTCCGCCCTCTATCTCACCAAAACAGAGGACGTGTGTGTTGAAAACTCTGCTTTTGTGCGCAACCATGCCACCGAGACAGGGGCGGTTTTCTGTAACGACCCTACCACCGCTTCGCACCTGCAGTTCGTCAATTGTACCTTTGCCGAAAATACCTCCCATGCCGCTTCATCATTCAAGAACCCTCTCTTCGGCGGTTCGTCCCTGCGCATCTATGGCGATACGGCTACTGTTCTCACGCTCATCAACACCACATGTGCCCGTGATACCAATGCCTGTCTCACTGCCGCCGGTGCACCAGGCCCCAACTATTTTGGGGCGGCTATTGTCCTCTCGCAGGGTAAACTGAATACCTACAACAATCTGATAGTCAACAACTATTCTACTGCTGCTAAGGCCGACCTCTACATCTCTGACAAAGCCAGGCACCTCGCGGATGTCCATACCGTCTATACGGCGGAGCAACCGGATAATGCTGTACTCGGACAAATCACACAGCAAGACGATATGCCATTTGTGCCGCTCCTCAAAGATACCTATGCGGGTGTTCCACTCGTATGTCTCCTTGCCGATGACCTTTCTGAGCAGACATTCGGCGAAGATATCACAGCCGACGGCGTACTTGAATCCTCGCTTACCACCGATTGTCTCGGCAATCCTCGCCCGTCGCCTGCCACCATCGGCTCTGTCGAGTACCAAGCCCCGCAGGCTATCCACACGACATCCACACGGCAACCACCCGTGTTTGGCAAGTATCTGTACAACAACCAAATCTATATCACCGACGGCACCGCTACTTACAATCTGTTAGGAACTATTATATATCGTGCTAATAAGAATAGGTGATTAATAGGTGATTCTCGAATGGATACCGAATGAATCTCGGATAAACAAACAATAAAAACAACTCAATAACTAATCGTATGAAAAAACTTTTTCTTTCTATGGCGCTTCTTGCTGCCATCTCCGCCACTGCGGAAACCCGTGTCGAAACGTTTGACCCAAAAGACCCGGCTGACCACAATGCGGCAACCTACAACACAAAAGTTACTCACCTGAATTGTCAATTGACCTCTTGGACAGTTCTCTATGGTGGCATTACCTCTAAAGATAATCCCGGACAATTAGGAGCAGATAATTATGCAGCCATCGTGCGTGCTGCTAAATCTTCTGAAGAAGGATATGGCTATCTTGTTAGTGATTCTATTGAAGGCGGCATTGATAGTTTGTCTTTTACGTGGAACTCGAATGGTGATGAAAATTGTGATTTGGATATTCGCATTTATATCAATAACGACTCCATCGGCGGTATTTATCGTGTAGATGAATATAAAAAGGAAGCCCCATTCTATACTTGGTCTAAAGGAAATCTCCGGCAAGAGGGCAAGTTTGTCATCCGTATTGAAAATAAGACTATTTCTAATTCTACTAGAAATAAGAAACGCCTTGTCATCGACGACCTAACGTGGACTACCTACACAGCCCCCGTGCCCGAGAACCCTACTGCCATTACCGACCTTGCTACCGCTCCTGCTTTGGTGAATGTCTATACCCTCGATGGTTGTCTTATCCGCAGTGCTGTTGCCGCTGAGCAAGCCGCCAAAGATCTTGAAAACGGTATCTACATCATCAATAACCGCAAAGTAGTCATTGCGCACTAAAATAATTCTTTGTATCTTTGCACCCTGTTATCCCTGACAGGGTGCAAACTTGACGTCTAATTATATGATAATTAGCGTTCCAAAGAACAAATGACAGAAGAACAGTTGCTTATCCGTCTCCGTACAGGCGACAGGCAGGCGTTTGAACTCATCTATCGTGAGTACTCACCGCGTCTCTATGCCTACTGCCTCAATATCACTAAGTCTGCCGAAGATGCGCAAGACTTGGTGCAGGAGGCGTTTGCTGTCCTTTGGGAGAAACGTGATACCGTCCATACTGGTATTGCATCTTTTCTCTTTGCTATTGTCAAGAACCAACTCATCACCATCTTTCGTCGCCGTATTCACGAACCGCAGTACGAAGATTATGTTGAGTATGTCAACGATATACGGCTCTCCACTTTCTGCGAACCGATGCTCTATGACGAATATCGCCGCGCTATCTCAGATATACTCCGCTCGCTTCCCGATCAGCAACGCACAGTCTTTGTGCTACACCGCTTGCAAGGCTTGTCCCACAAGCAGATAGCCGCCCAACTGCATCTCAGTGAGCAGACAACACGCAATCTCCTCTCTTTGGCTCTCAAAGAGATACGTCAACAACTACAAAAACGCATACAACAGTGAATTTGTTTAAGAAGTATTTTACCAACCGGCTTACGTCCGCTGACCTTCGCGACTTGCGCCGCAAGGCAGACGCTATGACAGACGACCAACTCGAAGAAGAAATGCGCCGCCTTTGGATGCAGTCTGCACCTGTACCTGTTGCCGCACCGCATCGCCGTCGTTATATTATCTCTGCCGTTGCCGCCTCTGTGGCAGTCGTCCTCTGTCTCGCTGCGGGGCTGTTCTTTTTTGCCAAACACGATACACAGGGTATGCTCTGTGTGCAGACTGCAGCCGATGAGATGTGTACGCTCTCTCTGCCCGATGGCTCATGCGTAGTGCTCAATGGCAACAGCACACTCTCGTATTCGCCCGACGACTTTACATCATCTTCGCGGGCGTTGCAGTTGGACGGCGAAGCCTATTTCGATGTGCAGACCAATCCCAAAGCCCCATTTGTCATCACTACCCCCTCGGTCAGTGTGCAAGTCCTCGGTACGGCGTTCAATCTCTGTTCCCGCACTGACGCCGCTGCCGATATGCTCTTTCTTGAGCGTGGAAAAGTGTCGTTCCGTGTCTCCGATACGGGTGCCGATTATATCGTTACCCCAAAGCAGAAGATTATCCACAACCGTACTACAGGCGAAGTATCGCTCCGCCATTCGGATATGCCCGACTGCGCACCGTGGCGCAAAGGACTGATGGCGTTCGACGCTACCCCTTTGCGTGATGTGATGGCGGAGTTGGCAGACCAATACGGTGTGCATATTTCTTATACGAGTATCTCCGATGAGCCCTTTACCGGTACTCTCCCTGCTAACGACATCAATGAAGCCCTCCGTATTCTTTCTCTTTGCTACAATATAAAAATTACCTCTACTGCCGATACCCTCATACTATCCAGTAAATAATATAAAAACTATTAACTTCCAACTTTAAAACTGCTCTCAACTCGTAACTCTCAACTAATAAACTTCTTTCAACTATCAACTCCTAAACTTCTAAACTCATAAACCATAATATGCCCTATCTCCTTCTTCTCCAACACTTCCGTGAGACGACCAATAACCTGCTCTCGCCTTTCCTACTTGCTGCCTCCGACTTTATGGTCGGCGTCCTGCCTATCATTATTATCGCTTTTGTCTATCTCTGTATTGACAAGCGTCAGGGCTATTTTATGATGACCGCTATGTGGGGTACCTGCGTGGTCAACCAGTTGCTCAAGAACACCTGCTGTGTCTACCGACCTTGGATACGTGATGCATCTATTGTGCCGTATGGCAATTCCATTCAGACTGCTACGGGCTACTCTTTCCCGTCGGGGCATACCGAGTACGCCACCACTTTCTTTGGCTCTATAGGTCTATGGCTGCGTCGCTGGTGGGTATGGCTGCTTTGCGTCTTGGTGGTACTTGTTATCGGTTTCTCGCGCAACTATCTTGGTGTGCATACGCCCTACGATGTAGGTGTGGCGATTATCGAGAGTGTCCTTATGCTTTGGGCATTTTCGGCTCTCTTCCGTTGGCTGGAGAAATACCCTGAAAAAGATATATGGGTGTTGGTCGGTGGCATTGCCGTTCTTATTGCCTACCTCCTCTATGTTTCCTTCAAACCCTATCCGATGGACTACAATGCCGACGGGCAACTCATTGTCGAACCCAAGAAAATGATTACCGACTGCTACTATGCCGCCGGTCTTGCTTTTGGTGTCCTCACGGGTTGGTTCATTGAGCACCGTTATATCCGTTTCTCTGTCTCGGGCAAATGGTATCTCCGCTTTCTGCGCTTCGCCTTTGCCGCTGCGGCTATAGTCCTTATCCAGAAACTCCTTATCCCCTATCTCCTCACCCTCTGCTCCCCCGACCTTGTCCTCCCCCTTGCCAACTGCCTCATGGTCTGGACCATCACTCTCCTTATCCCGCTCTGTTCTATTCGATTTACATAATCATTGCCACACCACGCATAAGGTGATGCGGGATAGTATTTTTCGCATAAGGGTTCTATGATAGAGGCACGGCAGATAGCGGGATAATAACGCCGTGCCTCGGAATTATATTCATTAAGTCCGTGCATTTCATCAAACTCCTTACCGCCGTATTTTCGTGCTTGCAAGTCCTGTCCCGTGCTGATTCGCATTGGCAGTCCGCTTGCATAGTAGTAGAATGTTCGCTGCTATCATCAAATAATTTCAATTACACGAAGTACTAATATTATTACACATTTTTTGTGTCCATCCTACATATGTTGTTCCATCTATTGTAACTAAAATCTTTCCCCATTCTTCTCCTTTCTCGGTAATAAAATAATCTATAAGCAGAGCCTCCATATATAACACATCATATAGAACAATACATTTAGAATCTTCACAAGGTATTTCATATAAAAAAGTTTCCCCTACCATCCTATTAGTCCCATTTTCCGGTTCATAGGTATCAACCAATAAATATGTACATATATATTTTTTATCAATCCAACCTTTTACATCGGTTACAATTTCCTTATTGGGGCAAAAATTAGTATCTTCATCATATTCTAATTGCACATAGTAGCGTCTCTCAGATTTGCCAATTATATCTGTAAAATAGTATATATCGCAAAGAGTATCTTGTGTTATATGTGCCACTTCGTTATCAGAAATAGAATCATAATAAACAGGAATTGGTAGATTTGCCCAATTCAATGAAAGTATGGCTTGTATAGCATATGATTGTGCATATAAACCACAACACAACAACAAATAAAGACAACGTTTCATAGGATTATCTATCACGAGTTAGTATCAGTCTAAATCCCCGATTCCCAATTTGTCTGCTAAATTCTTCCCATTGATCGGCGGCAATTAACAAACATCCTGTGGAAGTTGCGGATTTCTTTTCATAATTTACCCTTACACTGCCATCCCTATTTGTTCTATGAACATATATACCATTCTTTTGTGTTTTACTATAAGGATGATACTCTATTGGACTTGAATTTATACCATTTATACAATCAACAGGTTCACCATTATTAACTGCGTAGTTAGATGGGATGCTCCCTGATTTACCAGGTACTTTATACGTTACATTGTACTCACCATCTGCAATAGCCCCAAATGTTTTAAAATCCGATGTCATTGTGAACCCCGTATAATTTTGTATATCATCTTTTCCTGTCGGTCCATATACGGTTACATTAGCAGTTACAGCCCCCTCGCCATAGATGTTTTTATTCTCTCCCAATGTCTCATACTTGGAACCTTCAAACACAACAATAGCATCATATCCTTGCAACTTTATTTTGCTTCCGTCTTCAAGTGTTTTGTAAATAAAGTCTTCATCTTCCCAGAAATACTCCTGTCGTACATCTTCTAATTCGGGACTATATGGGTAGTAAAACCATTTTTTGCCATTAGGATCTATAGCATTTACAGGACTATTGCCACACCACGCATAAGGTGATGCGGAATAGTATTTTTCGCATAAGGGGTCTATGGTAGTGGTGCGGCAGATAGCAGGATAATAACGCCGTGCCTCGGAATCGTATTCGTTGAGCCCATGCATTTCGTCAAACTCCTTACCGCCGTATTTTCGTGCTTGCAAGTCCTGTCCTGTGCTGATACCCATCGGCAAACCGCTTGCATAGTAGAACATCCGTTGCGGTGTATCTTCTTTGGTAGCGTTCCATACGGCAACGATATTGCCGATATGGTCTTTGCGGTAATAGTATTGCTGAATATCTGTTACAGCCGTATCATTCAATGCAAATTCCGTGTACCCCTCATCGTTATACACCATTTCCTTATACCACCGCCATACATTGTCCTGTCCGCGCATCCGATACTTTTCCCTGTTCCCGCTATACCATATCTCTGTTTCTTCCGCTATGTGTAGCCCGACAATACTGTCACCTTCACCCATAAGCAACGGTTCTCTCATCGTGCGGTAATATGCTCTTTGTTTCTGTCCGTCTGCGCTGTAGTGGTATTCCGTGCGGTTGCCGTTATGGAACACTATTGTAGTAGGCTGATTGAGCAAGTTATAATATATGGTATCTATCCTACGATCTTTGTCTTTTGTCAAATTCCCGTTGCCGTCATACTGCATCGCATTGGGTAGATCGGACTTGTCCTCATATTCTTTGGTAGCATACAGGTCTTTGCATCCCGCATCATCCCGCACATCGGTCAGCAGATTGCCATCATAATACATCGTCAAATCGTCAATAATCGCCCCGTTTTCATATCGCTTTAGTTGCAGTATATTCCCCAGCGGGTCATACTCAAAAGTCTCCGAGGGGTGCGCAGTTTCTTCGTTTTGCAACGCAGACATAGTCAGTCGGTTTTGCCTGTCATACCGATAGCGGTTGTCTAACGTATGTCCGTCTTGCTCAATGGTATTTGCCGATATATTGCCGTTATAGCAAGCCACCGTATTGACCGGCAAACTATCGGCATAGTATATCTTTTCCGCAAAGTCTCCGCTGCGAATAGCGGTTAGTTGCCCGCGCATATCATACTGATACGTCTCTCTGTCTGTGCCATTGTGGCGCAGTTTGGTTATAGGTTGCCCTAATTCGTCATACCCGTACGCTGCCAATACAACAGGTTGTTGCTCGTCTATCTGATAAATGGTTTTGGTTGCCCTGCCTGCAAAGTCATACATATACCGATACTGCTCCGTATGACCGCCTTGCTCGGTCTTTTCCTGTCGGATAGTGCCATCGTGGTGATAAGCATAATAGTGTACCACATTCCCCATAGGTGTCGTACTGCGGCTTTGGATAATTTGTCCCTTTCGATCGTAATACAATGCCGATACATCATACCGATTACTATCCGTCAGACTATACATCCGTTGCCCTGTCAGCATACCCCGTATATTGTTATAGCAGGTATCATAGCCTTGCTGCTCCGCATACGTCAATGCCTGTACCGTATCTTGAGAGAAACGTTGCAAAAAATCGTAGTCGTCATAGTAATTCACCGTCAGCCACCGCAACGGCACATCGGCAAAATGACGATTGGTATAGCCGATTTCCGATTGGGTATCGGTTGTATCGCAAAGATAGTCTCTTTTTAGTTGCTCTGTATTTACGGATTGCAGCGTTATTTCGGCGGTATAAATCGGTCTGTCTATGGCATCGTATGCCATATATGTCCAACGGTTCTGTGTACGCTGGTTGCTGTCTTGTGTCAAAACCAATTTGCCGCCTTTGTCATACACCATATAGACGGGTTCGCAACCGGGGATACGCTTGTATATCATCCGATCTTGCGTATCATAGCGATATACATAGCCATATTGCCGCAGTTGCTGCTGATTGTATTCTATATGTCCGTCCGGTAATGTTGCCGCCATATTTCCGGGCAACACATAGCACAAACGGTTGTAGGTATCATATACCTGATACGTTCTGTTATCTGCCCCCGTTTGCTGCATAATTGTTCTGCCGCTTATGTCGGTGTAGGTTATTATCTCCTTGCCGTCCTCATCGGTTTGTGTGGTCTTGTAAAGGCTGTTCGCCGCATAATACCCTTTTTTCTCCAAACCTCTTATGCTTACCTCAAAACGGATTACCTCATTGGCTGCATTGGTTGCATCGGCTTTTGTAACTGGGTGGTCTTGATACGTTGTACCTGCCCGAGTGATAGCGGTCTGTTTGTTTAGCGGTGAGGGCTCATAGGTCATTTGGCTGTAAGGCGCATTATCATTGTAAAAACCTTTTGCCAAATCCTGTATGTCCGCGGGAGGAACATACCCTGCGCCATTAATGGGCATAGGCAGCCATGTTTGTATTATCTGCCCCGAGGCATTATATTGTGTCAATGCAACAATATCTTTTCCCTGTGGCGTGATTTTGTGCTGTATATCTTCAATACTTTTGCCTAATCCGTTATAGTAGGTGTAATGAATCCGCAAACGGGCATTCTCTTTTCCTGACACATTGCCATTGTTAATGTGTATCTCCGTTGCTTCATCCAAAGGCATAACGCTTACACGGTAGTTGTTACCGGCTATATTTGCCGTATGCAGATAGTTGTCCTCTGCAATATACGCTTGCTCCGCGGGAATAGTACCACCGAAATCCACCAGTCCGATTTCCCAATCATCCATAGTGTTTTGTATATTCCCTTGTACATCTTGGCGAATGGATATGCGGTGCAGACTTTTACATTCCATATACGGAATAGAATCGGCATTGAGAGCCGCCTTTTGCTTTTTATAGCGAATACTGTCCACTATTTCGCTTTGTGCATTGCGCAACGAGAGCAATTCGCCTGTATTGCTCAATATCAGAACTTTCTGTTCCAATACAGGATATTGTCTGCAATGCTTGTTTTTTCGGCTATAATTCGCCAAATGAAAAGACGGATCGGAGTAATCATTATGGAAAGCCACCGCCAGATAGCCGCCTGCTGGCAGTCTCGTCTGTTCAGGAAAAATATATCGTTCGGTTATTCCTCCGCCCCATAGTTGCCAACCTGTCAAATCCGTATCTTCCGTACCTGCATTATAGAGTTCCACAAATTCTCCGTCGCTATACGGATATTTGGTTATCTGCTCATTATAAGGCGAATCGTATAAGATCTGTGATATAACCACAGAAGCCCTTGCCGTCTCCGCTATACAGAGCAACACGCACAGGCATATCGCTACGATTATTATATTTGGTCGTCTATATCCCATATATGATCACTCAATATCCTGTATTTGAATAATTTTTGATTATATTTGGCTAAGAATCGAAAACTTAATGGCTAATTATACGGACAATTATATGGTTGCTATTGTCTATGGTTCTCTGAAATGATAATCATATTGTTCCATTACTATCCTACCATTATCCGTCTCCATATATTTCACTTTCAACCGGTTGTAATCATCGTATTCGTAACTATAAACCACCCCTTGCGTTGTAATTTCATTCAGTATGCCTACTGACGGGGAATAAGTCCGAATATGTATATCGCCCATCGGTACATAGCGTGTCAATTCTTGGTAGATAGTTTTTAGCATTGGAAGAAATATATCACAATTTGTTTGAAGCATAGATATAAATCCCTCATTTCCCATTGCTTGTTCTATCTGTTCATACGTAGCCCCCACTACCTCTACGATTGGATATAGAGATTCGCAGCCCCACAAATAGGCAACCGAAACGCCTGACGGTGTTTCGATACAAGTCGGATTACCATACCCATCTACGCTTTTCACTATGTAGGATGAAATTGAGTCTGTCCCGTTATGCGTGCTGCGCACTTGTTGCAATACCACATTGCGCCAATAGGGAGCGTATATATAATCGTATATAGCACTTTTGCTGCCGTTTCGTTCTTCAGTCTGTTGCAATGGAGCATTGTACATATAGTGGTTTTGCAGCAATACTGCCTTATCGGAACGGCTGTTTACCGCATACATATTGCGAATGGTTAGAGTATCACCATTTACATAAGTTCGTTGTATCAAGGGCAAATGATTGATACTATCATATTGTGTAACAATCGTTTTCGTAATCGTACCACCATCTGTATAATCTGTTTGGCGACAAGTCATATCTGTAGTACTATACGCTGTTAATGTATACGACCTTATTTGTAAATTAGGAACTTGTTGATTGCCTGCAGAATAATATCTTTCAGGAAATAATTTTATTGTATGCCAACCTTTTATATTCTTTTCAGTCTTGAGTGTATAAAGATATGTTTCATCTCTACATACAATATCATCCCCATTGTAAAGCAATCGTTGCAATAATTGTCCATTGTAAGGGAATCCTACTACATTAAAATTTAATGAGACTATAGATCCTGCATCAACAACGGCATTCCTAAAAATATATTCGGTTCTGCCATACTCTTGCGTCGGCATAGTGGTTTCTTGTACCATGGAATAACCCACTATGGCATCTTGTATCATTGGCTTGGGATTTGCCAACATTGAAGATGATATCAACAAACATGGCATAGGAAAACATTGCGGAATTATCGTAGGAGTTACTGAATTTAGGAATTCCTCTTCATATGGTGCGGAAAAACGAGGTTTTACCATTAGTAAACCGGATGTAGCAGAATCATTCGTGATATAACTATAGTGTCGTTGCTGACTAATGTTTCCCGTGTAATCATAATTTGTGATTGATTTTACACGTATTCCGCCGCCTGTTGAAACGCTGTGCCCGTTACTGCTTTTCTTCTGACATATTGTAGTTTCATTTGCGTATATGTAACCGCTGTTAGTATTGTAATTTATATTGGGTTTCGGAAGATTTGCCGCTGTATTACCACTATATTCCAATTTTATTGTATAAGTGCCTTTGCTCAACTTGGGTTGAAAATCGTATGTTTTTTCCTCTTTATATAGCGCAAGTCCATACCTTTCCACTTCGGCTCCATTTGCAGAGTAAATTGCTACGTATGCCATAATGGGAGGTACTCCGTAATCAACCGGTCCACCCCACAAAGAATGAATACTTGCATGAATATCTACCCGATCATCTGCATCCAATGTAATGGAATGACTCTTTGCCGGTGTGGATAATGAAATCGTGCTCGGAGTGGTTCTGTAATCTACATTGAGTATCAATGAAGAACTCTTTTCCACCGTTTCTTCTTTTATGGTCTCTGCATCAATATCTACTGTTGAAAAAGTATGTGGTTCATATTCGAATACCGAATAGCCACCTGTAGGGTAAACGACTTTCCGTAATGTACTATTCTGTATGGTTTGCGGATTGCATTGTCGGTCTCGTCCAAAGAACATTTTACCGGTTATGATCATGGACGGCATCAAAGTTCCTTCTTCCTCTTTTTTAGATGCCCATGTGGTACTCCATGTTTTTTGCGCCTTTGATGCATTATAATAGCCCCACATATCTATCTGCTTTGAGTTTTTCTTTGGCAACGTTTCGTTGTAATAAGAAAATGTATAGGGGCGTTCTTCCAATCCTGTGATCGAATCCAACATCAATCGGCAAGTGTTGGGAGATGATGTATTTCCTGCATAATGATAATGCATTACGGCTCTTTTGATTACTCTACCCGAATGACCGGTTACTATAATAGAATCAATCTTTGTTCCTCCGTCAACATCCGTTGTGCTGGACGGGAAATACATACCCGCCCATACATCCTTTCTTGCCGAAGAGTAGAACTGAATACGCCCGTTGGGAAAGAATATCTCAGAAATTACAGACTGAATGACTGTTGATGAAATATGAGAAAAATAATTACTGCGCCATGGTATATCACAATTCAGACAATTGGTGCATAAGTTCAGATAGGCTATTCTTACTTCTTCTTGCCCCATCATCGGGGTAGCAATACTTTCTCGTTTATAGCGGAATATGATACGCCTCCCGTGTGAAGTAATAATCGTATCCAAAGGCCATGCATTAATGGATTTGTAGTCCCAATTGCATCCGCCCTTATTGGGATTATCTTCTACTCCAGGTGTACTCTCTGCCCCTAAAACAGAGGGATTTGCCAATACGGTATTAGCCGCCGAATGATACTTGTTACCGAAATGGTATTTATTTCCGTTTCCGTCATATATCACCCATATTTGTGCGTCGTGGCTATATGTTATATCCAAATACTTATCCTGAGTAATTGGTATAGGAGTATGCAGATATCTTGGTTCAAAAAACATCGTCCCTGTATTCCCGCAGAATGAATAATGAAATATATCGGGGCGTGTATCCGTTTTACTGATGTCAGTTCCCCAGTTACTGAAACTATATTTAGGGATTTCTTGTTCGTCAGGAACACCATAATCATACCGGTTACATACGTAGCCGTCATCCCAACAGTCAAAATCATTTTTTCCGTAGCAATCGGCGGTTATGATTCCCCCGCAGTTCAACTGCCACCCTAAGCCCACATTGCTCGCGTGCTGTGCCACTTTGATACCTGTAGCCGAATAGGTGAGCGAAATCGGCACTTTGCACCCGTCCACATCTATTTCATAAATCGGTATATTGAGCGTCATCGTACCCGTATAATGATTTACGGGTACATCTCCATATTGCGGAAATTCCGCTACATTGGGCGATTGAGGCAATTTGACGGGATCAGAGCCGTGCGAAACCTCGTCATAAGCCTGTGCAGCGATACAGCAAAGTAACGCCAATAAAATACATATATATCGTTTCAAAGGATATTTCATAGGGACTTATTGTTTGATAATCTCACGGCTTATTTGGCTTTTGTCGGTCTCTATATATAGCGTATATACTCCCTGCGGCAAATTCTTTGTCGGAATATTCATTGTACCATCTGTTTCCTGTACAATATCGGATTGATACAACAAAGTTCCCGTATGGCTATACAATGCAAAACGAATATATGCGCTTTCGCTTATTGCGTACTGAATGTTGAGTTTTTCATCCACAGGATTGGTGTAATAAACCCGCATTTCTCCTGTATTTTCTTCCTGTATAGCCGTTTCTTGTTGTGGCTTAGTCTGCCATTGTTTTTGCTTGCGGTTCTGTTGTATCGTTGTCGGATAATACCACATCCGGGCATATACGTTACTATCGTTGCAAAGTAATCGGCAACTTGTTATGATCGGATAACGTAGCGCCCCTATATACCATTGCCCCGTTCTGCGCTCCATATTGATAGTATCGGCTTCTATCTTTTTGTATTGTTCTATAGTCTCTACATATAAGGCTCTCCCTATCGTGTCTCCCGACGCAATAAGCGTGCCTGTTGCCTTACCTCTTACAGACATATCGCCCTCTATTGCAAAAGTCCGCTTGTGTGCATAGTTTTCCGTACAGCAAAAATGCCGCAGTATAGTATCGCCGTATGCAAACGGATATTTCAAAATGGGAACCGGTTTTTCAAACGTGGTTTTCTGCCGTGCAGTCTCGTTTCCTGTATAGTATAGTGTATCATTTGCGTATTGGTAATATCGGTTTTGGTGCAGACAATGTACGCCCAATGCCGCAGTATTCGATGGTATTGAGAATAAATCCACATTCATTGCTTTATTGGCTCGTTCCTCTATCTTGCCAAAATCCCATACACAATGTTCCCCGCTATCCGCCATTGTCTGATAGGGTATTGCATACAGCGTGATGCTATCCGTAGCCTGCGGGCAATGGTTCTCTGATGTAAGCGTCTGCGCCACACAAGGCAGACACAATACCCACATACCAGCCAATATATGTATCCCGGCAAATGTGTTTTTCATGCTCTTTGTGTGATTTTCATGGTGTCGTACTTTTCTCTAATATCAAGAATTTATACCACTTGATACTATAATTTTTATTCCACGCCGCAAAGATACAAATAAAAATTAAATCCAGCAAACACAGCCCCGCTTTCCGCAACAAAATACATAGGCAAAACCGGTCTGAAAGCAGTACAAAAACAAGGAGTGGTAGGGTAGTGGTAGGGCGATACGCCCGACATTGGGTGCTGTCGTCTGTTCTGCTTACCTCGTATCCTGCATAAGCAGCGGTTGGATATTTGCGTTATTTTTTTTTACCTATATAGCCATATGCTTGCGTATATCAAAAATAAGTCGTACCTTTGCAGCCCAATTAGGGAAACTTACACATTTCCCAATTTACAAATTAATCATAAGAGAGGATGGATTTGACTGCTTGCAACCTCTATAAAAGAATGCTAAAACCTTGTGCCACAAGACCAAAACAGTCCCTTGTGGCTTATTTTTTGTTATATCCCTACCGGATACAGAGATTATGAACTACTTATTTACATCAGAAAGCGTCGGCGAAGGACATCCCGACAAAGTGGCAGACCAGATCAGTGATGCAATTTTGGACAATTTTCTGGCACAAGACCCGCGCAGCCACGTGGCATGCGAAACCCTCGTTACTACAGGACAAGTCGTAGTGGCAGGCGAAATCACCAGCAGCGGCTATGTTGACATCCAGCAGGTGGTGCGCGACACAATCAAAAAAATCGGTTATACCAAATCGGAATATAAGTTTGAGTCGGAGAGTTGCGGTATATTGACTGCCATTCACGCACAGTCTGCGGACATCAATATGGGCGTGAGCCGTGCCACGCGTATGGCGCAGGGGGCAGGCGACCAAGGTATGATGTTCGGTTATGCCACCAATGAGACGGAGAACTATATGCCTCTGACCCTCGACATGGCGCACACTATCGTTTACACGCTCGCGCGCATACGCAAGGAGGGCAAAGAGATGACTTACCTCCGCCCCGACTCGAAAAGCCAGGTAACGATTGAGTACAACGAACACAACGAGCCACTACGCATTGACACCATCGTCATCTCTACACAGCATGACCCCGATGTGTCGCAAGAGCAGATTCGGCAGGATATGATAGACATCGTGCTTCCGCGTGTGGCTACCCGCGATGCACGTTATACCAAGTTGCTGCAAGGCGAATACAAACTGCTTGTCAACCCAACGGGCAATTTCGAAATCGGCGGTCCTCATGGTGATACGGGGCTGACCGGGCGCAAGATTATTGTGGATACCTACGGCGGTCGAGGTGCGCATGGCGGTGGTGCTTTCTCGGGCAAAGACCCTTCGAAGGTTGATCGCTCGGCGGCCTATGCTGCGCGCTGGATTGCCAAGAATATGGTGGCAGCAGGCGTGGCACGCGAGATGCTCGTGCAGGTGAGTTATGCCATCGGCGTTGCCAAACCTGTGAGCCTGTTTGTGGATACCTACGGCACAGCCGCCAAGGGAATAAAAGACGCAGATATTGTGCGGGTAATCAATCGCCTGTTTGACCTCCGTCCGGCGGCAATTGCACGCGATTTGCACCTCTGCGAACCTATTTACGAGGAGACAGCGAAGTACGGACACGTGGGACGTACACCCGAGATGGTGGAGAAGACTTTTATTGGCGAGAATGGCAAACCGATTACAAAACAAGTGGAATTGTTCACATGGGAGAAACTCAATCGTGTGGATGACATCCGTAAAGCGTTCAAACTATGACTAAAACCTCTAAACAAACTCTGCTCGTCAGTGCGATAGTTCTTGTGGCTGTGGCATTAGACCAAGCGTTGAAACTCTATATTCGCACCCACTATGCATTGGGCGAGGCGCACCCGATTACCTCTTGGTTTTGGCTCTGCTTTGTTGAAAATGACGGCATGGCATTCGGTATCGAGTGGTTCTCCAAACTGGCGCTGACCCTTTTCCGTATCATTGTAGTGGGCTTGCTCGGCTGGTATATTCACGTCCTCATCCGCAAGCACCAACCGCGCACGGGCTACCTTGTTTCGTTGGCACTCATTATTGCCGGTGCATTGGGCAACATTGTGGATTGTGTGGCGTATGGCAAAATTTTCGGCTATGCAGGCTGGATGTATGGCAAGGTGGTGGATATGCTCTATTTTCCGCTGATACACAATAGTGCGGGCGAAGTGCTGTTCTTCCGACCGGTATTCAATCTCGCCGACTCGTGTATCACTTGTGCCGTCATCATCATCCTGCTTTTCTACCGCCGCGACCTCAACGACTCATTAGATAAAAAAGACAAAGAATCCAAGAGTAAAGAAAATGCGTAATAAGGCGAAATATCGGCTTAGGACATTGTACATTATACATTGTGCATTGTGTATTATGTTGTGTGGCTGCCGGCCTCGTGGGGTACTCTCGTCAAGCGAGATGCGCTCGGTTCTTCACGACTTGCACCACGCTGAGGCGGTCTTGCAGGTGGCGGGGTATAACTACGGGCATGATGAGGCAGTAGCGAAATACTATCAGCAGATATTGGACGACCATGGTATCACGCAGACACAGTTCGATAGTTCGCTTGTCTGGTACACCAACCACCCGCAGCGTTTTGATAAGATCTATCCCCGTGTAGTCAGGGATTTGGAAGCAGATAGGGAAGAATGGCGTGTGCAGCACGAATTGAAACAGACCTTACTCAATAGACAGGCAGAGGAAATGGAACAACAGAAAAAAACATTTGAAGATCTCGAATGGGAATTGCTGCACGGTTTGCCTGTCCGCTATCTGATGGGGGAATCGCAAGATTATCCTGCCGATACACTCCCACCTCTCCTTCCGCCTCTTTGAGAAGTATGCAGAATATGCAATTCTCCTGCTTCGTAATATCAATTACATGGACCTTGTAAGGACGATAAGTCGCTTTTTATGTATGGTACGCATTGCTTATGCGATTTTTGCATAAAATTTGATATAGCGGACTATTTTTCAATTTTTATTTGTGTATCTCGAAAAATAGTCGTAACTTTGCACGCTTTTTCGGGTGTATTGTGTCCGTATGGGCGCAAAAGACGATAAAGCGACTATAATTATTAACGTTGAACTGGGCAGTGGCTTCGCGTCGAGACGCAGTGGAGACAAGTGCGGTCGGTATATGCGAAACGTAAACGATGTCTGTCGGTTCAACCTAAAACACAATAACAACTAATGGATACTTTAAGTTACAAGACAGTGTCGGCTAACAAGGCTACCGTTCAGAAAGAATGGGTAGTTATCGACGCTCAAGACCAGATTCTTGGTCGTATGTGCACGAAAGTGGCAAAATTGCTGCGTGGTAAGTACAAACCTTCGTACACTCCCAACGTAGATTGCGGCGACAACGTAATCATTATCAATGCAGACAAAGTGAAACTGACGGGCAACAAGTGGAATGACCGCGTGTATGTTCGCTACACCGGTTTCCCGGGCGGACAACGCGAGATGACTCCTGCTCAACTTCTTCAGAAAGGTGCAGACCGTCTGGTTATCAAGGTGGTAAAAGGTATGCTTCCTAAGAATCGTCTTGGTGCACGCCAAATCACCAACCTCCACGTGTTTGCCGGTGCAGAGCACAATATGCAGGCACAACAACCCAAACAAATTGACATAAACACACTTAAATAATAGAAGAATATGGAAGTAATAAATGCATTAGGTCGTCGTAAATCGGCAGTTGCTCGTGTTTACGTTAGTGAAGGTGCAGGTAAGATTACGATTAATGGTCGCGACATCGAAACCTATTTCCCTTCTTCTATTCTCCGCTACATCGTTCTTCAGCCGCTGAACAAATTGGAGGTCGCTGAGAAATACGATATCAAGGTAAACCTCGTAGGTGGCGGTTTCAAAGGACAAGCAGAGGCACTTCGTTTGGCTATCGCTCGCGCGTTGGTAAAAATCAATCCGGAAGACAAATCTGCTCTCAAGGCTGAAGGCTTTATGACTCGCGATGCTCGTGAAGTTGAGCGTAAGAAACCGGGTCAACCCAAAGCACGTAAGCATTTCCAATTCAGCAAACGTTAATTGGCTATACTACTCCAAACCACGTGGACTCCTTCGGGACTACCACGTGGTTCTTTCGGTTTCCCTCAAAGCAGTATTTGGCTACTTGCTCTGCCGCTTGATGACGGCGGGGTGGCAGGTTGACCGATTGCAACGGAGAAATAAACAATAATTTATTCAAACAAACAAAACATCAAATCAAAATGAGAACTAATTTTGATCAACTTCTCGAGGCCGGTTGCCATTTCGGCCACCTCAAACGTAAATGGAATCCCGCAATGGCTCCTTATATCTATATGGAGCGTAATGGTATTCACATCATCGACCTCAATAAAACGGCTGTTAAAATTGACGAGGCAGCAGAAATCCTGAAGAACCTTGCAAAACAAGGTCGTAAGATTCTTTTCGTTGGTACCAAGAAACAGGCTCAAGAGGTAGTGGCACAACACGCTGCCGAGGTAGGTATGCCTTATATCACAGAGCGTTGGGCAGGTGGTATGCTTACCAACTTCCCCACTATCCGCAAGGCTGTGAAGAAAATGACCACCATCGACAAGATGATGACCGATGGCACTTTCGACAATATCTCAAAGCGCGAGAAACTCCAAATCACCCGTCAGCGTGAGAAATTGGAGAAGAACCTGGGTTCTATCGCCGATTTGACCCGTCTCCCGAGCGCAATCTTTGTGGTTGACGTGATGAAAGAGCATATCGCTGTGGCTGAGGCTAACCGTCTGGGTATTCCTGTATTCGGTATCGTTGATACCAACTCGAATCCTAACAATATCGATTATGTAATCCCCGCTAACGACGACGCAACCAAGTCTATCGACGTTATCATGGCTGTTGTTTGCGAGGCAATCAAAGAGGGTATCGAGGAGCGCAAAGTGGAGAAGGCCGATGAAGAGGCAGCACAAGCACAGGCAAATACAGAGGCTCCTGCTCCTAAAGAGCGTCGCCAACGTGTTCGCAAGGCCGCTCCTGCTGCAGAAAAAGCAGAGGACGCAGAGGCTAAAGCCGAGTAATTTATATATTTACAAATTGTTAATTTCCAAATTGAATTATGGCTGTTACATTAGCAGATATCAAAAAACTGCGTGACATCACAGGCGCAGGTATGATGGACGTCAAGAAAGCCTTGGAAGAGGCTAATGGCGATTTCGAAGTAGCAACAGACCTGCTCCGTAAGCGTGGTCAGGCTATCGCTGCAAAGCGTAGCGACCGTGTGGCAAGCGAGGGCTGTGTCCTTGCAAAGGCGGTAGATGGCTTTGGTGCTATCGTGGCTGTAAAGTGCGAAACCGACTTTGTGGCAAAGAATGCAGATTTCGTAGCAATGGTTAAGTTGCTTCTTGACGCTGCTATTGACCAACGTCCTGCTGACTTGGCTTCTCTCAAAGCACTTAAGATTGGTGATTTTACAGCAGAAGAAATCGTTACTGAGCGTTCTGGTGTTACTGGTGAGAAAATGGAATTGAGTGATTACGCATTCCTCTCTGCACCCAAAGTAGATGCCTACAACCACCTTGGTAATAAACTTTCGTCTCTCGTGGCTGTCGCTAACGCAGATGCAGATCAGGAGACCGTTCACGGTATCTCTATGCAAGTGGCTGCTATGGCTCCTATCGCTCTTGATGCTGACCATGTTGCACAAGAGGTGAAGGATAAAGAGTTGGCTGTGGCTATCGAGAAAACCAAACAAGACGAGGTCAACAAAGCCGTTGAGAACGCACTTCGTAAGGCTGGTATCAACCCTGCACACGCTGATAGCGAGGAGCATATCGAGTCCAATACCGCTAAGGGTTGGCTCACCGCTGAGCAGGCTGAACAAGCACGTCAAATCCGTGCTAATGTACCTGCTGAGGCAGAGGCTGCTATCAATATGAAGAAGGTAGAGATGATTGCACAAGGTCGTCTCGGTAAGTTCCTCAAAGAGAATACACTCGTTGAGCAGGCTTACATCATGAGCGATGCTAAGGAATTGGTGAAGGACATCTTGAAAAAGAACAATGTCCAAATTACTGACTTCCGTCGTGTAACTCTCAACGAGGAGTAATTCTCCTGTCTGTCGAGTAAACTAAAATCTCCCGCAAGGATTCCTTGCGGGAGATTTTAGTTTACTGCTCTCTTATTGTCAGTTATATTCGATTGATTATTGGAAGAACGTGAAGTTCACGCTTCCATAGGAACGATGGGAGACGAAATGCGGGTGGTTGGAGAAATCGTAGTCCTTGCCGTGTTCCAAAACAAACAGCCCATCTGGGCGCAAGAGGTTTTTCTCAAAGATTAAATCGGGCAGGGTGTGCAATGCTTCCAAAGCATATGGCGGATCGGCAAAGATAAAATCGAATTGCAGGTGGCAGGCGTTGAGAAACTTGAATACATCGCCGCGTATGACGGTTAGGTTTCGTATTCCCAATTGTTTGCAAGCCGAGATAATGAAGTTCTGCTGTGTATGCGCCACCTCCACTGCCGTTACCTCTTTGGCGCCTCGGCTCACAAACTCCAATCCTATACCGCCTGTACCGGCAAAGAGATCGAGCATCTCGCAATCCTCAAAATCAATGCGGTTATTGAGCAGGTTGAACAGGCTCTCTTTGGCAAAATCGGTGGTGGGGCGTGCGGTTATATTTTTAGGGGGCGCCAATCGACGCCCCCTAAATTGTCCGGATATTATTCGCATAATCGAACGAAGAACAATGAACCACGAACCAAGAACGAATAACTCGTCATTCTCAATTCATCATTCATAATTATTTATTATTCCCAGTTGCCGGCGTTGTTGTTCGGTGCTTCCACGCTACCTACTTTTAATCCCGTATAGTGTTCCAATTTCTTCTCTTTGTCGATGAGGTTTACCAATTCCTGTTGGTTCAGGTCGCCCAGATAGGTGTCAAACGGTGCGCGTGCCTCAAACAGCGGTACTCGGATACCCTGACTGGTGGTATAGTTGTTGTTTACCTCAATTTCAAATTTGGTCTTGTTGGTGTAGGGGATATAGATGATTTCATCGATATTGCTCTCGTTGTACTCACCTTTGTAGAGGCTCTGAATCAGGTTGCTCTCGATGGTATCACGGCGGAAACCGCTCAAGCCGTTCTCAATAACGTCTTTATCGTTAGCCCAAATATAGGCATAGAGTTCTGTATCGCTAGCGAAATCCTGCTTTTTGAGGGCCTTTTTCTTGGCAGTCTCAATGATTTTGGCTGCTTTCGGCTCGGTCAGACCTGCTTCGAGTTGCTTGTCGGTAAGACTTCCCTCTTTCATAACCTCTTTCTTGGTAGCGGTTTTGAGGAAAAGAATTAAACTATCGGCGTCAGCCATATAGCGACCGTTTTGGCGGTTAAACTCCACCTCCGCAGTACGCAAATTAACCAAATTCTTCACTACAGCTACCTCACGGGCAGTACGTTTCTCCTCAAACTGAATAGGAGTAACAACGCTCACTACGCAGAAATAAGCCATTGCGACTGCTGCGATGCTGAGCAAAGTAATCATAATTGCTTTTGTTGCTTTCATCTTATCTGGTATAATTTTTGTGTTTCTTGATATAGTGCACTTACTGCACAAAACCGCCGCAAAGTTACGCTTTTTTTTTTATATGTGCAAAAAAAAGCGTATTTTTGCCACCGAAATCAAGTAGAGAGGAGAACGCATTATGGAAGATAGCAATCAGGTACTATTTCAGATTCTGACCGAGCGTTTGGAATTGCTCCGTCAGTTGGACAAAGAGGACGATTCCGACAGACGCCGACACATCGCAAAAGAGACACAGATGCTCCATGCTCCATTGGCACACAGGCTTGGTTTGTATCAAATCAAAACCGAGATGGAGGACCTTGCCCTCAAGTTCACCGACTACAAGACCTATAAATATATCGCGCACGCGCTCAACGCCAAAAAGTCGGAGCGGGATGCGTATATTGCGCGTTTTATCGCCCCTCTCAAGCAAAAACTCACGGAGGCGGGTTTCGTCTTCACTATCAAGGGGCGTCCCAAGTCGATTCACTCTATCTACCACAAGATGCAGGCGCAGCATTGTGATGTGGATAGGATTTACGACTTGTTTGCCATACGTATCATTCTGGAGTCTCCAGCCGACCGCGAAAAGCAGGATTGTTGGCAGGTCTATTCGCTCATTACGGACATTTTTCAACCCAATCCGAAACGCCTACGCGATTGGTTATCAGTGCCTAAGGAGAACGGCTACGAGAGTCTGCATACCACCGTCCTCGGTCCGGACGACCGTTGGGTAGAGGTGCAAATCCGCACAAGACGCATGGACGAAGTGGCGGAAAAAGGTGTGGCGGCGCACTGGGCGTACAAGGGGGTCAAGGGAAATATCCTTGCCAATAAGCAGTATGTCTATGTATTCACGCCTACGGGCGATTTGCGTCGTCTGCCTGCCGGTGCCACGGTGCTCGATTTTGCCTATAGTATCCACTCCGATGTGGGCGACCACTGTGTCGGAGGACGTATCCGCAACCAGAATGTGTCGATTAGACAGCAGTTGCAGAACGGCGACCAGATAGAGATTTCTACCTCCCCGAACCAAAAACCGAATGCCGATTGGCTCAATTTCGTAACTTCCACCAAGGCGAAAAACAAGATTCGCCAATCGCTCAAAGAGATTGAATACAAGGACGCTGCGGAGGGAAAGGAACTGCTCGAAAGGCGTTTCCGCAATTGGAAAATCGAATACAACGAGGCAGACATCTCCCGTTTGGCGAACAAACTGGCGTACAAGGCGGTGAGCGACCTCTATCAGTCTATCGCACAGGGCAAAGAGGATATTTTGCAACTCAAGGACATCTATCTCTCGCTGGACGACTCTGTTCCGCATCATACCGAACCCAAGCCCGAATATGTGCCGAAAGAGCAATTGACGGGACTGGCGATAGAGGTGGATATGAATGTGAAAAACGTTGATTATCACCTGTCTAAGTGCTGTAATCCGCAGCCGGGCGACCCTATCTTTGGTTTCATCAGTGTTACCAAAGGTATCCGTATCCACCGTTGCGATTGCCCCAATGCCGACAATATCCGCGAGCGTTATCCTTATCGTATGATTCCCGCCCGCTGGGCAAAGAAAGTATGATAGGACGTAGTATATCCGGCTGTTCCGTTTTAATTCATGTTTTGGGGCTATTCCATCAAGTCCTCTATTATTTGGTTGAGAATATGCAGACCCGATAGAGTGGCAACCACTCGGTTGTCCGGTGTAAGACGCAATAGGCGGTGCTCTATGTAGTGGGTGAGCAATCGTGGATCGTGCAGATCGGAACAGGCTATGCCGTCTGCCGTGCGCAGTCCTAACATCAGTCGTTCGTTGTACCGGTCCTTCGCCGACAGGTGTTCCGTTTCGCGCACCAAGGTGTGATTCCGTATTCCTTCTATATATATAGGGAGGTCGTCGGGATTCCAAGAACGGTCGGTGCCGTTATACGAATGTGCCCCTGCTCCCAAACCGATATAGGGAGTGTTGTTCCAATAGTTACTATTATGTCGGGAACGCTTGCCCGGGCGTGCAAAATTCGATACTTCGTAATGCTCAAACCCTGCTTTGCCAAGGCGGTGTGCGATATAATCGTACATCGCGTTTTCTGTATCTTCATCCGTTTCTGCCACTTCTCCTCGGGCTAACATTCGGCTCAACGGTGTACCTTCTTCAAAAGTCAGGCAATAGGTGGATATATGTTGCACATCCAATAGCAGTGCCTCCTCCACGTCCTTCTTTACAATCTCCAATGGTTCTATGTCCATTGTCCGTGGTTCATTGTCTGTCGGCAACCCGTAGATAAGGTCTATGGAGATGTTGTCAAATCCGGCGGCTTGTGCGGTGCGTACTGCTGTGCGGGCTTGTTCTGCCGTGTGGCGTCTGCCGATACGGCAGAGCAGCATGTCGTCAAACGATTGGATGCCGATAGAGAGCCGGTTGATACCCATCTTGCGCCATGCAGCCGCTTTCTCGGGGGTTATATCACCGGGGTTGCACTCCAATGTGATTTCCCCGGCTTGCGATACGGGCAGTGCGGAAAACAGGTTTTGTAGGTCGGCAATCTCCAGCAGACTGGGGGTTCCTCCGCCCAAGTAAATGGTTTCTGTCTTGCCTGTTTGCTGTGCCTCCTCGGAGCGGCTATGCCATTCTTGTATCAGCGCATCGACATACTCTGTCCGGCGACTGAGTTGTGTGGTTGAAAAGAAATCGCAATAGATGCATCTGCTTTTGCAAAACGGGATATGTATGTATAGTCCTGCCATTTTGTTTCCTTTGATGTGCAAAGGTACGCATAATTTTTCATATATCCAACCAACCGGCAAAAACGGCTTTATCCTTCGTATATCTCTCGTAAATGTATTGTAGAATATGGCAAGCCGAATACGGATTTGTACGGAGACGCAAGAAATGGATTTGTGTATATGCAAAAAAGGTTGTATCTTTGCCGCTGAAAATATAAATCAATGTATATTGCCTATGAGGGACGGGCGGTAGGACCGCATAACATATTTTTATTTGCGTTATAAGCCGAACTTGATTTTCTGAAACTTCGACACTTTTAGAAAATGGTTATATTCAAGCACAAGCCTATGGACGCTCACGCTTTCGGCGTGAGCTTTTGTGCGTAGCATTTGAATATAACAGGTAGTCGAAGACCTCAGAAAATCAAATCAGACAAACAAAAGTTTACGCTTTTTTTGTGTCTGTAGGTGAGGGACAAGACCAATAAGGCTAATGGGAGTAATTGGACTGATATGCTCAATAGGGTTTGTTAAACAGCAGATTATCATTGACTTTTCCCCCCCCCCCTCCCATTGTAAAGCGAAAAGGACTAAAAAAGGACTTTGTGTGCGTGGGGCAAAACTGCACCTTTGCACGCAGAAACCAAATAATAATTATTATTAACTATAAAAAACAAAACAGTATGAAAAAACTATTATTCTTTGTTGCCGTTGTGGCAATGTGTATCAGTTGTGCGGCTCCGAAAGCCACCACGTATTCGTATGCCGAGTATCGCACCATTTCGCCGTCACAGTCAGTATTTACTGCACCCGTGTATGCCGATTTAGAGGTATCGCCCACCCGTATTTCGTACGCCGAACGTATTGAGAAAGACATCACCACGATGACCGAGGCAGAGGTGGAAACGATGGTATCGCGCGAGAAAGAAATTGTGATTGCCAATGCGGTTCGCACCAACAAAGCCGATGTATTGGTGGCGCCGATTATCAGCGTACAGACCGATGTGCATCACTTTGTGGTAATCATTGTCGAGGGCTATCCCGCAACCTACAAGAATTTCCGTAGTGCCACCGAGGCGGATAGTTGGGTGTTGGGACAGTCGAAACAACAGACAGCAAACGAGAAAGCCGACAAACCTGCTTCGCCGTTTGGTAAAATACTGAAGAAATGAAACAGGTGAAAAATCTTTTGACTATACTGCTCTTGTCCTGCGCTGCTCTTGCGGTGGCGCAAAACAGGGTGGTAAGTACCAGTACAACATCCTCCCATACGGTCATCGATCTGAACGACACTACAGGTGGTGGCACGATGAGTATATGGGAACAGTTGGAACAGGAGCGCATTGCGCAAGAGGAAGCCGAGCAACTGCGGCAGCAGCAGGAGCAGGCGGAGCGCGAGGCGGCAGAGAAAGCCCGTATAAGGCGGGAGCAACAGGAACGTATCGCCGCTGAACAGCAGGAGCCGGCGGAGCGCGAGGCGGCAGAAAAAGCCCGTATAAGGCGGGAGCAACAGGAACGTATCGCCGCCGAACAACGGGAGCAACAGGAGGAGAACTTCCCGCTTGAGAGGTGGCTGGAGTAGTGAGCGTATCGCCGCCTAACAGGCGTGTAAACGGGAAATGTTGTCTATATTACTTATACATAGTTGCAATGTGCCGGTACGGTGCTGCCCGTTGGCGGACAGACGGTTAGCCAGCGGGGTATATGCTATTCCGTATCTCCAAATCCGACCATTGGCAATTCCTGTTCTCGTCAGGGAAACGGATTGGGAACGTTTACGGCAAGCAATGTCGTGTTGAATGTCGGCGAACGCAATATTGACGATACCAAAGCGGGACGTCTCTCCATAAAATCGATTGATGTAGTGGTAGAGGGAAAGTAAAAGATTGTTTTTTGCAAAAGTGGATTGTCGTCTGGTAGTCCGCTTTTGTTGTTTTGCTTCGTAAACAAAGGGATATTTGTGTATATGCGGAAAATGTTGTAACTTTGCAAACAAATCAAAAAAAACGTACGGATATGAAGATTTCAAAGCGTATTGACTCGCTCAGCGAGTCGCAGACATTGCAGATTGCCGCACGCTGCCAGCAGTTGCGTGCAGAAGGTGTGGATGTGATCGGTTTGTCGCTCGGCGAACCCGATTTTGCGGCTCCGCAGCACGTAAAAGAGGCAGCGAAAGCCGCAGTGGACAACAATTTCTCCCACTATGGTCCGGTTCCCGGTTTCCCCTCGTTGCGCGAGGCGATTGCCAAGACGCTTAACGAGGAACTCGGCGAGCATAACCCGCAGGCGTTCAATGCGAACGAAATCATTGTGTCGGTGGGCGCGAAGCACTGCCTTTGCAATGCCATTGAAACCCTGGTGGGACCGGGCGACGAGGTCATACTGCCTACACCGTGCTGGGTGAGTTATGTGGAGATGGTGAAGTTGGCCGAGGGAAAAAGTGTGCTGGTGCGCACCACAATGGACAATAACTTCTGCATTACGGCAGAACAGTTGGAGGCGGCTATTACGCCGGCTACCCGTTTGCTGGTGCTCTGCACGCCCAACAATCCGACGGGCAGCGTCTATAGCCACGAGGCATTAGTGGACATCGTGCGCGTATTGGAGAAGCACCCGCAGATATGCGTCATATCGGACGAGATTTACGAGCATATCCTCTATACGGGGCAACACGAGAGCCTCGGGCAGTTCGAGAGCCTGAAAGATCGTCTGGTGATTATCAACGGCGTGAGCAAAAGCCATGCTATGACGGGCTACCGTATCGGTTGGATGGCATGCCACGACAAGGGATTTATCAGTGCCGTCAAGCGTCTGCAAGGCCAGCAATGCACCTGCGCCACCACTATCGCGCAGAAAGCAGCCGAGGCGGCTTATACAGGGGATCAAACCTGCGTGGAGACTATGCGCCAAGCCTTTGAGCGACGACGCAACCTGATTATCGGTTTGGCACGCGAGATTCCGGGGTGGAAAATCATCGAACCGCAGGGGGCGTTCTACCTGTTCCCGGACGTGTCATACTATTTCGGCAAGCAAACGCCTGACGGACATCTGCTTAACAACGCCAACGATGTAGTGGAATATCTGCTCAACGAAGCGCATGTTGCGTGCGTGAGCGGATCGGCTTTCGGAGAGAACAATTGCATCCGCTTGTCGTATGCCACAAGCGAGGAGAATATCACGGAGGCGATGAGGCGAATCAAAGCGGCATTGGCAAAACTTTGATACTATGCGCAATAAACCCATAAACGCATAAATGTATAAACCCATAAACTGAACTATGGATCGCCAGGAGCAGGTAGAACACTATTTGCAAGAGCATCACATCTGTTATACATGCTACAACCACCCCGAGGGAAAAACCATCGGCGAGGCGAAGCGTTGGTGGCACAACGACGGAAGCGTGCATTGCAAAAACATTTTTATGCGCAACCACAAGGGCAATCAGCATTATCTGATTTGCTTCGATTGCGACCACGACCTCGCTATCCACGATTTGGAGCAGAGACTCAAGGCCTCGCTGCAAGCCGCAGGGCAGCCTGCCCCCGGTAAACTCTCCTTTGCTAGCCCCGAACGGATGTTGCGCTTTCTCGGTCTCGAACCGGGGAGCGTCAGCCCGTTCGGGCTGATCAACGACACCGGGCATCATGTGATTTTGTTCCTCGACAAAAACCTGCAAAACGCCGCGTCGCTCAGTTTCCACCCTAACGACTGCCGTGGCACCGTGGTAATCAGTCAGACGGAGTTCCGAAAATACCTCGAAACGGTCGGAAACAAGGTGGAATGGTTAGAGTTGTACTGATAGACCGCTACGCTGTTAGAAATTAGACCGCCTGCGGTTGTTAGATGTTAGAGATTAGATGAAAGATTTTACATTAGCCAAATACAATATGTTGCTGCTTGCTTTTCAGGCGAAAGGCTATGTCTTTCTGACGTTTGAAAACTATTGTACGGCGGAGCATTTGCCCGACCGCTATGTGATTTTGCGGCACGATGTGGATCGGTGTCCGCAGAATAGCGTTGCTACTGCACAGATAGAGAACAAATTGCAAGCGCGGGCAAGTTATTATTTCCGTGTCGTACCCGAAAGCAATCAACCGGACGCCATTCGCCGCATTGCCGACTTGGGACACGAGATAGGTTACCACTACGAGGATATGGCACTTGTGCACGGCGACATAGACAAGGCGTTTGCCCATTTTGAGAAGAGCCTGCACTATTTCCGTACATACTATCCTGTTCGCACAGTCTGTATGCACGGAGCACCGACAAGCCGCTACGACGGGAGAAACCTGTGGGAAAAATACGATTACCGTAAGTCGGGCATACTGGGCGAACCCTATTTTGATGTGGATTTCTCGCAGGTGCTATACCTCACGGATACGGGGCGTTGTTGGGACGGATATAAGGTCTCCTTGCGGGATAAGATACCCGTTTACCAGGACGAGTGGTTGCGCAAAGGTCTCACTTGGCATACCACGGACGATATAATTAACGCATTGGAAAACAACACGTTTCCTCTGCGGATTATGATGAATACTCATCCGCAGAGATGGGCTGAAAGCAAAGGGCAATGGGCGAAAGAACTGATTGTTCAGAATATTAAAAATATAGTTAAGCGAATACTGATTGTATGCGGAAACAAATAAGCATTGACATTGTTATCTGGATTATTTCTATTGTAATTTGTTTGATTTGGCGGTTGGCTGCAGACAAGGCGGAGATATGGAGTTATCTCGGTTTGTTTGCCGTGATGATGTTGGTATGGATTGCAATAGGATTGGTTTTTCGACTCTATCATTCCTATAAGAAAGCATGGTACTGGCAGTCCCTCCTTTCTTTGGCACTTACCGCAACGGCGATGTTGCTGCTGTGCCGCTATGCTTTGCCGGAGTTGGAACGGCAGTTCTCGACCACTGTGGCGATGTGGATGGTGGGCATTGTTACCTTTATCGATTTCTTTGCTATATTGGCGGAGCATTATTGGAAATATGCACAGAATATGACGGTGCCCGCTATGAAGATTGAGCAGCGCGAACACGCCACCGTTGTGCGCCCCGACGAACGCCGCAGAGAGACAACCGTAGAGACCATACATCAGTCGGTGCTGTCGATTACCACGGAGGAAGACTACCAAATGTTGTTGGAAAAAGCCCATTTGGACAACCGACAGACCAAGGTGGTGGCTAACAGAGACCGCTTTAGTTTTCTGCAAATACCGGATTATGAATACAATACGGTGGTGGATCTGACCTTGCTCAATGATGCCAAGGGAATCAACCGGCGTTTCTGTATTGTCAATCAAAAACTGCCCGACGAGGGACGGTATGTGTGCTGCTACCGCCCGCAGGAGTATATCAAACGGAAAATACTCAACCGCTATCCGGCGGGGATACGGTGGATAGTCTATTCAGGCTATTTCTTTTGGAAACGTGTCATCCCGCGTCTCCTGCTGATGTCGCGTCTATACTACGATCTTACCAAGGGGCGCAAACGTATGCTCAGCAAGACAGAGGTGTTCGGACGATTGTACTATTGCGGATTTGAGGTGGACGAAGTTGTGCCTATGGGGCATATCGAGTATGTCTTTGCACACCGCCATTCGCAGCCTTACCCGCAGGAGCAAATAAAAGTTTATGGACCTCTGATTAAACTGCGTCGCGTGGGAAAAAACAAGGAGTATGTGTATATCTACAAGTTCCGCACTATGCACCCCTACGCAGAGTATATTCAGAAATACGTGTTCGACAAGCGTGGAGGAATGGATATAGCCGACAAGAGCAACGACGACTGGCGTATCACCACTTGGGGGAGGTTTATGCGCAAGTATTGGTTGGACGAATTGCCTATGCTGATCAACTGGTTCAAAGGCGATGTCAAATTGGTAGGGGTGCGCCCTATCTCGCAGACCATGTTCGATACGTATCCTGCTGACTTGCAGGAGAAACGTACACGCTGCAAACCGGGACTGATACCGCCGTTCTATATTGACCACCCGAAGACCTTAGACCAACTCTTCGAGAGCGAGAACAAATACTTGGATGCGTACTTTAAGCACCCGTTTCTGACCGATGTGCGGTATTTCTTTATGACGATGTATTCTATTCTGTTTAAGCGTATGCACTCGGCGTAAAGGCTATCCTATGCGCATCCTGTACGGATTTTACGCATTGAAAGTTTGCGGGGAGCGAGCGCATATTTGTAGGAAAGGACAGAGTGGGGAACATTCTTTTTCCTCTACTTGCGGAAAAGAGGTGGTGGTTACCACCTCGCGGAGTTTGTCCGTCAGGGCGGGCAGGAAGCGGTCGCGCACCTCGGTGTAGTTGTGTACCTCTTGCTTTTCTATAGAGACGGTCGTTTGCAGGTCGGGGGTAGTCAGTTTGCACTGGGGAAAATATAAGTTCGGCTCCAGAGGTAGCGGACTGTTCGTATGGTCGGTATAGGCAACGGCTTCGCTGTATATAAGGGTCTGGAGAACATAGTGGGCATCCTTGTCGGTGAAGAGTTTGTCAAGGCTGTCTGCCGAGAGTTTCTTCCGGGTGTATGAGCCTGTCTTGTAGTCCACCACACGCATCGTTGTGCCCACAATGTCAAGACGGTCGATTTTTCCTCCTATCCGGATAATACCGAGGTTGTCGCCCAAATCGACGGGGAACGTGCGTTTCTGCTCTAAAAGACAAATCTGCAACCCGGGCTGCTTGGCATCTTGTATATCGCGCTCCAACACACGGCGGATATAACTTCGGATAACCGTATTCTCCATACGGTGTTCCTCTTTTATATAGTGCGGTGTGGTGCTCTCAATGGTCGGGTGCGTTTTGTTGTATTCGTTGTTCTGTGCCGTGTAGGCAGCGTCTAACACTTGTTCCATCAGGGTGGCGTCGTCCAATACCGGTTGTAGTGTCTGTGGAGCAATGCTGTGCGGACGATTGTCTCTACAGCCGCAAATGCCTTTATAGATATATTCCATAGCACTATGTACAAACGAACCGAGGATATTGGGCGCAAAGATAAGCGTCTCGGGGTCGTCTGCACGTACTCCGAGAATGTATTGCAGATAGAATCGTCGCGGACAATCAATATAGGTGGACAGGGCGGAGGGGGAAATTACTCCCTCTTTTCCTCTCAGGGTGGGGGAAATCTGTATCGAGTCTGTCTTGTAGTATAGTTTGTTGTCGGTGTCTTTTTCCAATAAGGAATAAAGGCTTGTCGGGTTGTTATCCGGGTTGATAAGCGGGGTGGCGGTCAGTTGGTTGTTCTCGGAGAGAGTATACTTGGTGATTTGGAACTGCGGACTTACCAACATCTGCATAATAAAGCTCGACATTGTCTTGCGCCCCATAGCCGTGTCGGCGTCGCTGAATAGTAGCGTAGTATTGCCTGCACGGCTGAGCAGACGGAAGAAATTGTACGCATAGACCGAGGCACTCTCTTCGCGGGTCTGCATACTATATGCTTTGCGCAGATAGTAGGGAATAAACGACAAGTCGCTCTCTTGACGGGGAACGATACCTTCCTCCACGTTGAGCAACAGGAGATTGTCAAAATCCAGCATACGTGTTTCCAGTACACCCATCACTTGTATATCCGTTATCGGTTCGCCGTTGAACGGCAGCGAAACGCTGCTTAATAGACGGCGCAGCAGACTGCGCAAAAGCGAGAGCGTCTGTATCTCCGCTTGCAGAACGGGCGTTTGCAGGAGTTGCCGGAATTGGTTGATGATGCAGCGTGTCTGGTAGAGCGACTCCTGGATGAGCAGCCATTGCCATGTGTTTTCTCGTTCGGGGGCTTCTATGGCAGATTCGCGGGCGGCTTTCTCGGCAGGGGAGACAACCTCCTCCAGTAGGCGGTCTAACAACTGCGGGTAGGTCTCATCGGGGCGCAAGTCGTGGTGCTGGTCGGAAAGATATGCCATCACCTTGGCATAGATTTGTGTGCTGGAGAGCGGGAAACCTTTCGTGATATTCACGGAGGCAGGCTGTGTGTCTCCCGCGAGGGTAACAGGCGGCAGGGCATAGATGACCGGTTCGAGCATCTGCTCGTCGCAGATGACGATAGCCGTACTCTGCCCATGTGCGGTGTAGTGTTCTCGCAGCCATTGTCCTGCATACTGCGCCTGCGCATTGACGGTGGTGGCGGCAACAACGGACACTTGTCGCGGGCTTGTCCAGTGTGTAACCTCCGCTTCATTGCCAAGGTCGGCTATATGGCGGCGGATAAACGAATAGGCTTTACCGTTAGCGTCGAAGTTGTCTGCATAGTCCCAATAGAACAGGGCTTGGTTGCGATCGTGGAGCAAGGTCATCAAGTCTTTCTCTACCGGCATCAGATAGTTGAATCCGATGAAGATAAATGTGCGGTCGGCATAGCGTGGAAGCCATGTGTCCGCTTCGGTAACAGCACGGCGCATACGCATACCCTCATAGCCTTTTTGCTCTGCGTCCAACTCTGCATTGAGGCGGGTGTATATATCGGGCATATTCTGCCATAGGAGAGTAAATTTACGACGTATGGAGTTTTCGTCGTAGGCGTGTTCTCCGTGTTGCCACAGGTCCTCCAGACGCATACGCACCTCGTTGTCAATGTCAAGTTCTTCTAATTGCTTGGCCTCTACGGCATTGCGAAAGAAACGTTGTACTTCCTCCGGGGTGCCGATGCTTTTGTCTATATTATTAAAATCGGTGAGCAATTGTCGTCCCCAACCGTAGAACAGGTCGGGAGTAAGCGACTCGTGCGTTATCTCTTTGTATAGGCGGTAGAGACGGAAAACAAGCAGCAGTTCGTCCTCTGCGTAGAGCGGCGAGAGCGTATCGGACAACTCACTCAGGGTGGTTATCTCGGGCAGAAAAACAGGGGCGTGATATTCTCGCTTTTGCAGGTCTTTCAGTTCGTTTTTCAGTACCAAGCCTGCACGGTGTGTCGGAAAGACGAGAGTGAGCGATTGCAGTTTCTCCCAGCCGAAGCGGGTAACTAATGAAACAGCGGTATGTTGTAGAAATCCTTTCATTGTACTTCTTCCAATTTGTCGGTGCGGGCATACCAGAGATAGCCTTGCACATCGGTATAACCTAAAGCACGCATAGCCTCCATATAGCCGCGCACTTGCGTGCGGTATTCAGGTTTGGGCTGTGTGCCGAACTTGTAATCCAATACCACCACTTGCTGTCCGCTAAGCATCACTCGGTCGGGACGTCGTTCTTCGCCGTTTATAAGTATTGCCTGCTCGCGAAGTAGTTGCCAGCGACTCGAGAACCAGTCGCATAGTTTGGGTTGCGTCCACGCTTTGTCTATGAGGGCGGAGATGTCGTGGCGTTGTTGCGCCGAACCGATGATGCCCCGCTGACAAAAGTCGTCTATTACACGGGGCAAGTCTTCTCTGACCGCCACATGCGCCAATATGTCGTGGCAGATATTGCCTATGTTGATATGTTCGATGACATCTTCGGCATGCGACCCCATGACAGTATAGAGTGCCGACTCTTGCGACTGGCGGAAGCGCACGGCTTGGCTGTTGCTGCAGAGTGTTGCCGCTTTCTCTTCTGCCCCCGAAAAACTAAACGGGGCTGTCTCTGTATGCGTTTTTAATGGACGGATATAGGGCTGTTCACCCAATATGTATTCCACAAAACAGGGTTGTTTCATATCGCAGTATGCGGTATCGGCGGCAAGTAAATCCTGCTCCATACCGCAGGCACGGAGCAGAAGAGTGCCTACCGAGTTAGGGTCTGTACCGGTCTTTGATGAGATGTTTATATCGGCATAGATATACAGGTTGTCCGCCGCACGGGTGAGGGCTACATATAGCAGATTGAGTGCATCAATACGCTGGTCGCGATGTTCGGCGGTGTAAGCCGTGGCATAAGTTGTTTCCGCAAGTTGCTTTGTATCTCTGACGGGGACATATCGTAGCGGTTCTGTGCCGTCCTCCGGTCGTACACAGGCTTCGCACCATAGGAGATTGTTTTTTTGCGGATTGTCGTTTTCCATTGCCCACGTACAAAATGGCAGGAAAAGCGTTTTGCTCTCCAATCCTTTCGACGAGTGAACCGTCATAATGCGGATGGCATTGGTGTCGGGGGCAGGTATCGACTTTTCGTGCATGGTGTCGTCCCAGTATTGCAGGAAGGCGTGTCGGTCGCTGCCGCTGTCGGCTACATAGTTGCGCACATTGTCCAAGAGGCAGTTGACGTAGGCAATGTCGGTAAAGAGGAATGTCCCGTGTTCATCGCAAAGCAAAAGCCGTACTATATCCTGCAGCATCTCGTAGAGCGGCAACTGCCTGTCGAGAGCGGCTAATTGTTCAAGCGGGTCGGGTACAGAGGTTCCCAATTCTATGTATTTCGCAGCCACTGGGTCGGCACTCTCTATATAGCGCAACGCATTGATTGCCAAAAGTACTGATGCCGAGCGATCAAGATGGAAACTATCTGCCGAGACCAAGCGCGTGTCTATCAGTGTAGGAAAGGTATCGGCGTTTTGACGGAGGTCGTTGAAACAGTTGACCACCGCCATTGCCTCACGGTTGGTGCGCACCAGAATCATTATGTCGGCAGGGCTTTCTCCTTGCTGCAATAGTGATTCGATGGTGGTAAATACATCTATGAGTATATCTGCCTGCACACGCGGTGTTTTCAATACTTGTGCTGACAGTGTAGAGCCGCCGTATATATGTTTGGGGTAGGCACGGAAGCGCACGTATCCGCCATCGTTCTTCGTATTGTAGTAGTCGGTGAGTGTGTCGTGGGTGTAGTCCTCGTTGTATATATATGCGTTTTGCTGGTCGGGGTCGCTATCTGCAAGGATACTTTGCATCGTTTGCAGGTTGAACTGCACTACATTGCGGCGGGAACGGAAATTTCTTTGTAGTGCAGGAAATTTGGGGTTGAACCATGGAGCCAGCGGGTCTTCCGGTCTACCGAGGTTATCCATAATATGCCAGTCGCCGTTACGCCAACGGTAGATACTTTGTTTGATATCGCCAACAATCAAAATCGAATTACCCTCGGCGGCGAGAATATCTTTTACAAGCGGCAGGAATACTTGCCATTGGAGCCGGCTGGTATCCTGAAACTCGTCAATCATAACATGTTTGTAGCGAATACCGCATTTCTCGAGGATAAAGTCCGCATCTCCTGGTTTGAGGGCTTTGGTAAGCGTGGCGGCGGTCTCGGCGAGTAGCGTACGGTTGGCTTCGGCAAGGTTGTCGTTGATTTGCTTCAATAGTGCCTGCATCATACGCATATCCATCAGGAACTGTCCTGTGATTTGGCACTCCCAATAGGTGCGGCGGCAGGTGTCGCAGAGTAGTTGCAACTGCTCTATCTGCGCATAGAGTGTCCCCGTTGCCGACTGCCATTTGTCTTTCTGTGTGTCGGAAAACTTGGCGTATGCCGCTGCCGTCATTCCCATAAAACGCTTGCCCGTTTCCAACCCTTTCGGCTCATGAATGGAGTCGGCGATATTGGCGAGCATACGGTCTATGTCGTTAAAAAACGTTTTCTGCGTAATGGATGTATATTGTGCCGCCACTTGTTCTCGGAGTGTAGCGAGGCGGGTGAACTCGGGGCGTGTGCGCCATTGGTCCAACATCTTTTTGTAGCGGCGGATATGGTCCGGGTTGAAATCGATTTTGCCCTCGCTGTTGAGCATCTGCACAGACTCGTCATAGAGTTTTTGCGCCATATCGATAATGCTTTTGCGTATGTCCCAGCGTGCCTCGTTGTCTAATCTGTCTTGCAGGTAATCCACCATTATCGGTTCTAATTGGTCGGTCATCTCAGTGGTCAGTATCTGATCAACAGCAGTCGCAATCGCGCGTTTTATATCAAGTTCCACCGAATAACCGGCACCCTTGCCCAATAGTTGCGCCATACCGGAGAGGAGCGTTTGCAGAAAAGAGTCGATGGTGCTGACGCAGACGTTGTCATAGTCCGCGAGCATTTGGCGGAAGCACACATCCGCACGAGTCCGCAGTTGTTCGTCCGTAGCACGAGTGTTGCCCGTCATAAACGATTTGGCTTTCTCGAAAAAAGCATCCTCGCGACTATCGCCTTGCGCTATGGCGAGCAGATAGGTGAGAATACGCTCTTTCATCTCGGCGGTGGCTTTGTTGGTGAATGTTACGGCAAGTATATTGCGGTAACTGACTCCGCTGAGCAGCAGACCTACATAGTAGGCGGCAAGGGTAAAAGTCTTGCCCGTACCCGCTGAGGCACGGCAAACATTGAGCGAATGGGTGAGGTCAAGCATTAGACAATTTATAAATTGGTAAGTGTGTAAATGCCCTCAAAGTCTTTAGTAACCTTAAAATCCTTAAAGGCTCTTTTGTACGGAAATGTCGGGTGGATACCGAGAGGATACCCTGTGGATAAGCCGTTTTTGCCACCTCTTTTTATTAACTATTCTTTAGCATCCGCTGTACGGGCTTCGTCGAATTTCTGCTTCATGGTCGGGTTGCCGTAGGTTAGTTTTTTGATGGTCAGCCCTTCGGCTTTGTTGTTGGCAAGGCGTAGGTTATCCTCCGACCCGACCAGTGCCTGGCGCACTTTCTGCAGGTGGTCGATAGTCTTGTCTATCTCCTCGATGGCGGTGTGGAATTTGCGGCTGGCAAGGTCGTAGTTGCGTGCAAAACCGTCCTTAAACTCGTTCAGTTTGTTTTCAAAATTCGTAACGTCGATACTCTGACTCTGTGCTATCGCCAACTGACGCTGGTAGTCAATGGTCTTTTTGCTGGTCTGTACGAGCAGAGTAATCAGCGGGATAAAGAACTGAGGACGAATGACATACATCTTCTCATATCGGTACGACACGTCCACTATGCCGCCGTTGTATAGTTCGCTGTCGGGTTCGAGTAACGTAACCAACACGGCATACTCGCAGCCTTTCTTGCGGCGGTCTTCGTCCAATTTCTTGAAAAAGTCCTCGTTCTTGTGCTTGTTGGCGGTGGCGTCCGCTTCGTTTTTCATCTCGAACATTATCGATACATACTCCTGCCCGTCGGCAAAGTCGCGGAAGATAAAGTCACCCTTGCTGCCTTCCGATGCATCGTTGTCTTTCTCGAAATAGGCACCGGGCATTACGGGACGCAGGTTGCGGTTGTATTCCGCGCTGCAATGCTGTTCCAATGACTCGCCAATCATCTTTGTCGAGAGACGCAGTTTCATCTCTTTGTAGTAGTCCACCTGCTCCTGCATTTGGGTCAGTTTCTGCTCATAGCCCTGACGAATATGCGCCTCGTTGAGAGCCGCCTCGTTCTGCGCAGTGGTAATCCGGTTCTGTAGTTGCAGTATCTGCTGTTCTCTGTCTTTCAATACATTAGCCGCTTTCTGACGCACCTCCATTACGGCAATCTCCTGTTTGTCTCCGCTCTGTGCAATAGTGGCTTTGAGTGCGGCAATTTCCTGTTCTTTCTGCATTCGCAGTGTCATCATCTCCTGCTCCTTTTGCATTCGCAGGGTGGTCAGTTCTTTCTCTTTGTCCGCACGCAGGGCTGTCAGTTCCTGTGTTTTCTTGCTAATCTCCGCTTGGTATGCCTGCTCCGAGCGCAACCGCTCCGTCTGTTGCTCTGCCTTGTGCGTGCGCTCCAATTCTACAACACGACGGTTCAACTCCTGTTGAAACTCTTCGTTGCGCACTTGGTTCAAAATTGCGGCATAATCCGCCTCGTCCACTATAAACACACTCCCGCAATGCGGGCATTTCAATTCCCTGTCCATATCAGTCTTTGGTTCTGTTATCCTGATTCTATAAATATCTTTTCCTGCGTACAAAGTTACGACAATTCTTGCACATATACAAATGTTTATTTGCATACATCGTAAAAAATATATACCTTTGTGCTGTAATTTGTTAAATTCATATTACCATGAAAAAGCATATCTTCTTTTTGTCTGTCTTTTTTGTGTTGGCATCTTGTTCTTCAAAACTCAAACCGGAAGATGCTCAACAGATCGTTCTTAATGGGGAACGAGAAAATCTCCCGCTTATGATACAAACAATGAGTACGATGGGGGTGGACGATATAACCATTGACAGTCTGGTGTTGATTGTCAGAGATGAATCGATGAGCGGTTTGTTGTATACAACGTGGACATCCTCGCGGGAAAACTACTATACGGGCAAAACCAAGGTGGAAGAAACACCTATGATTATCAAAGTGGACAGCATCATCAGCAGTCCCACTCAGAAAGACTATGTCCAATGGAAATCCGACTGGCACCCCGCCCTGGCCACATACATCGCCAAACGCATATTCGATTAGTTGTTGGAGTGTGTATTATACCACTCTTTTAGCACTTTCCAATCTCTTTCAAATTCTTCTGTGAATATGTCATCGGTCTGTTTGGCATTGGATTGCAATGTCGGTAATTCTTGTGGCACGTTTAATTGTCGATGAAAGATTTTAGGAAAACATATTTGTAGGATACTTTCTACATATTCAGGACTGACAATGTTGCTGCAATCAATATCTCGAAATCTATCTATAAGGTTGTTTCCATTGATTAAAGACAAACTTTGTGGATGGCATTGTTGCATATAATCAATGACTTGTAATAAAAGAGGAATGAGTGCAGGATAGGAGTTTATTATGTGTTCTGCCAGTTTATCAAAGGAGTTAATTCCACAACCAAATGGGTGATAATACCTAAAAGATAGAACTATAAAAACTTGTTTTCTAAAATTTGCACTCTTTGTAAAAGTACGTTTTAGAGTCTTGTATGTTTCAGGCACAGCGCCACCGTATGTCTGTCCCAATCGTTTCAACATATATAGTGAAACGAGATATTCCAATTCAACAGTCTCTTCTATAGTTAAATTATCTTTTTTGAACCATAGTTTGTCTATTGCTTTTCTGTAAACTCGGTAGTCGAAACAGATGTCCTTCCAATAGTAGTTTGACAACGTGTAGAATACACGTAATCCATATTCGTTTTTAGGAAGAGCATCAATAAAAGTTACCCAATTACAATTAGAAAATAAGAAAGCATAAGCGGAAACTTCATCAGACTTGTAGGGGTGCACAGATATGGATTGAATGATTTGTTGGGTTAATTCTTCAGTTGGCATTTGTAGCCATGCTTTGGTTATCTGTTCACATCGTGCTTTTTCTTCTTGGATTCTTTGTGTTTTTTCTTGTCGCTCTTGTGCTTCTCGTAATCGTCTTGCTTTTTCTTCTTCTAACGCCTGTAATCGAAGTCTGTTGTTTTTTTCGTCTAACTCAGGATATGCTATCCAATGACGATTGTCTGCTTTTGTGAGGAGATGTTCTTTCACACTTTGTTCATCATAGTCGGTATTGAGCATATCGGACAAATCAATCTCAATGCAATGTTGCCGTAATGCTTTGATGTCTTTTTCTTTTTCCTCGTCCACTTCGTGTGTGACGAGAATCTCAATCCATAATGTGTATTTTTGTCCGTTTTTAATTATTCGACCAACACAATCAGGTTTCCGTCTAATTCCGTGGTCTGTAATGCTGTCTTCTAATGTAACCTCGTCAAAAGTGATGGAACGTGCTTCTCTTTGTATAGATTCTGTATTATAAGCAGGGAGCATCACTTGTTTTGTAGTTTGTAGAATGTTTTGTGCCATTAGATGTAATGCCGTCATCCGAGCACCAGTACAATCCGCATTGTTATAATGTGCAAAATGATGTTCTCTCTTGTTTCCTTTTTTAGCGACTAACACTTTTTGACAATGAGGACAGAGACATTCACATTGTAATCCACCGGGCACATCATCTACAAACACCAATTTGTTAGTGTCTTTCCGTAATGCATACCTCAGTTCTAAAGGCATAATGCTGCTTTCTCCATTGTGGCCATGTTATGAGTGTAACAGGTATTCATATTGTTTATTCTTTTTTGTCTCCGACTATCAGCAGGAGAATCCATACCCATATCGGGCTAATGCAAAAAGAGAGTAACACCCATCCTAACGGGTCGCGATGCCGTTTCTTTGCCATCTTGCACGTGATACCAAACCACACCCAATAGCAGAGATATGCTGCGGGGACAATCATCAGGATCATCCAGAACGCAGGTTCTACCACAATGCGCAAAAGAGGAATAGAGATTGTCATTTGTAGGTATATGATTTGAGTTGGAATTCTACTTTGTATTTCTTGTAACTTTCACCAGGGACAGTTTTGCTTTTATAGTATGCGTAATCTTCTTCATAGTTATACCCGCGAAGTTCAAAGCGTTTGGTCATACCCGCATCAATATCTATGCGTTTGGTGAAATCTTGATAATCAAGCATATTGCCCGACATATCATAATAAATCATACGTCCCGTGATTGAGGTGATTTCCTTATCCGTATTGTTTTTTACGGATATTTGTGCATCAGGTTGCACCCAATCATGAGAATAAGAGGTCATTACAACCGCATTGGCATCCGTTCCCACTTGTGGTTCTTCTTTCTGTGGTTCGCTGTAGGGCACAGAAAGTTCCTTTGCTTTTGCAACTGCTTGCGTATATTTTTGCTCAGATTGTGCTGACTTTTTTGTGGAAGTATGTGTCTGTGTCGTGGTAGCAGTCTTAGTTTTACTTTTGCTTTTCGTAGCAGAACGCGCAGTGGTATTTTCTTTCTTAGCAATAGTTGTCGGTTTCTTAGGAATAGGCTTTTCCTGAATCGGTGCTGTTTGCGCTACGGTGGTTTCTTCAGATGGTTTATTATCTTTTTCTACGCGGATATACCCGTTGATACCAATTAGGTAACCGATAACCAGACCGATTACAATTCCAATCCATAGTTTGATACCGGATGTTTTTTCTCTTCTTTCGTCTTCCATAATATTGATATAATTTGAAAAGTAAGGTCCGTAACATTTTTGCACACATTGGTGTGAGAAATGCAGCGTAGCATTCAACAAGCAAGTGCAAAGTTAGTGAAAAATATTTGAAAAAGCAATCAAGAGGTGTCATAAAATTCAATTTTTCTCCGAGTATTCGGTTTATTTTATAGTGAATATGCAGTATTTGTTTATCCGTAAGTGTTTCAAAATCAGTTTCTTTCGGACTATATTGCCGTGTCGGTTTGTTTGTGTTCTCAAAGCACCTTTTCTCATCTTCGAAGAGCGGGGACGGAGGTAGGACGGAAAGCAGAACAGGCTCTGCTATATCGGGGAACGGAATGCTGTCGAATACGGATTGAGGGAGCGGACGATGGTGGCGGCAAGCAACGGTGTGGGCTTGCCAAAGGGTCGCTCAAGGGTATCTTTTCACCTGCTTGAAAGTATTTAGAAAGTATTCATATGTATCGGTTATGTATCGGTTATGTATCGGTTATCCTGTACGCAGGTCCCGAAGAAGACGGCGCAAAAATATGATCAAATTTCGGGATGGACAAGACATCGCCCCCAAAAGACTCGCCTATGCCCATGCCACTGACCGAGGAGGGGATATGTTAGGAGGAGGGCAATGATATTGCCCTCCTAATGGACAATATTGTGTACTTTGTCGGCGATGGTATCGCCGGCTAAGAGACAATGTACAAGGTGAGATAAGAGATAATACGTGAGGCGGAATAAAAGACAAGGGATGAGCATTGGGGGAATCCCTTGCTCATCCCTTGCGGAGACTTAGTTTGTTGTTATTTCTTCAGTTCTTGCCGAGGTATTCCTTGATTTTTTTCTTGGTTCTACCTTGGTTATTTGGGACTGTTTACATCACGATGTTGACGATACGGCCGGGGACAACGATGACTTTCTTGGGAGTGGCACCGTTGAGTTGTTTTGCCGTTTGCGGGTCGGCGAGGACTATCTTCTCGACCTCTTCGCGCGGGGTGTCTTTGGCAACCTCGATAGTGAAACGCACTTTGCCATTGAACTGCACGGGGTACTTCTGCGTGCTTTCAACCAGATATGCCTCGTTGCACTCGGGCCACTCGGCATCGCAGACCGTGGTCGTGTGTCCGCAACGGTGCCAAGCCTCTTCGGCGAGGTGCGGTGCGTAGGGGGCAAGCAGGATAGCGAAGACCTCTAACACCGCGCGTTTGTTGCACTTGAGGGCTGCGAGTTCGTTCTGCGCAATCATGAAAGCAGGGATAGACGTGTTGAACGAGAAGTTCTCGATGTCCCACGTAATCTTCTTAATCAGTTTGTGCAGGCTGCGCAATTCGTCTGCCGTGGGGGCGTCGTCGGAGAGCGTCTCATACATATTCCACAAGCGACGGAGGAAACGGTGTACGCCGTCGATACCATTGGTGTCCCACGGTTTGGACATCTCCAGCGGACCGAGGAACATCTCGTAGAGACGGAGTGTGTCGGCCCCGAAATTAGCCACCACATCATCGGGATTGACCACATTGAACATCGACTTAGACATCTTCTCAATCGCCCAACTGCAGATATACTGCTTC
>SAMEA104315427__coassemble_334_pt1 | contig 68180 bp, 65 predicted proteins | sample SAMEA104315427__metabat2_high_PE_027 | metagenome-assembled genome bin SAMEA104315427 (sample SAMEA104315427) | gut metagenome | biome: Monkey gut; feature: monkey-associated habitat; material: faeces | place: China | collected 2013
GTGCCTCTACTTCATCGCGTTTCTGCTCGGATACCACTCCCTTTTCGTACAAACGCTGTACACGTTCATAACTCTTGCGGTAGATCTCCTCGCCCGCTTTGGCTTTCTGCCATAGTTCGTATGCACCTACAATCTGCTCGCGCTGTGCGCCGTTTTGTGCTTTTTCGTTGATGGCTTCGGCGGCAGCACGGGCGGCCATTGCCTGTGCCATTTTCGCCTCTACTTCCGGCGAGTTGATGACCACAAGGGTATCGCCTTTCTTGACGTGGTCGCCCTCTTCGGCAAGATACATCTCGATACGTCCGGGCACTTTGCCTGATACACGGTATTCGGTGGCTTCCGCCTCACCTGTGATAAGTATTTCCTCGGGTTGAAGGGCAAAAACTCCCACAAGGGCCACGATTACGACTACGATCAACATCGCTGCCAAACCGAGCAGCAGACTGCCTTTTTTCTCTTTTTTCATTGTATGTATTGTTTTTTATTATAGAAATTCTAGATTCTCTAGTTCTTCTATATATTTTAGTATCTTAGCGTTGAAGTATATTTTTTGAAATAGGTTTCGCAAACCTGTGCCTCTACATCGGCATCAATCTTGTCGCTTGAGGCAGAGAGCCACGCAGTTTGTGCTTGCATCAGGTCGGTGGCAGTTGCCATCCCTGCCTTAAACGACTCGTCGGCAAAGCGCAACACCTCCTCGGCGTTTTTTACTCCGAGTTCGGTCATCACCACTTTCTGATTGGCTTCAAGCACTTTCTGATTGGCTTGCGTAATCTGCAGTTCGAGCATCTCACGTGCATCCTCTTTTTTGAGAGCCACGGCACGTGCTTGGTGTTTAGCGGCTTTCAGACGCAAGACGTCATCGGCGTGCGCAATCGGTACATTTACCACCACGCCAGCCGAGAAGAAACCATGTCCTTTCCAATCATTACTAAAACCGTTTTCGACATTCGAATTGGTGTAGATGTAGTTGGCAGATGCCACAATGTTCGGTTGCAATCCTGCCGCCATAATCTTGGCGTTTGATTCGGCAATTTTCTGTGCTTGTTCCAACATCCTGATTTCGGAACGAGAATCAATAATTGACGAATAATCAGAAATAGAATCATGCAGTGCGATTTCGCCAATGTGCGAATCATCCAAAACAATATCTTGATTGAGTGGCAGACCGCATATCTGGCAGAGAGCCATCTTGCTGAGTACCAACCCGTTTTCGGCTTGCAGTTTCTTCAATTCCGCCTCGCCGCGTTTTTGCTTTACTTTCAGCAAGTCGGACTGTGTCGCCATACCTTCGTCAACCAGAGTGGTTACATTTCCCTCCAAGGTAACAAGCAGATTGTAGTACTTGGTGGCAAGTTCGAGTTTTTTTTCCACAGAGATAACGCGCCAATAGGCTTCATCTACAGAGACGATGATGTCATCGCGCTTGCTGTCCGCTTCGATGTTTATAGTCTCCTCTGTGGCTTTGGCTATGCGGTACAACTCGCGCAGGCGTCCGCCTACGTAGATGGGTTGCGTGATACCCACTTGCCCCACAAACAGGTGTGTCATATCAAGGTCAAGTGCCTGATAAAGTTGTTGATAGGCATCGGCGAGCATTTGTCCTGATTCATTTTGCAATGCCAACATTTGTTTGCTTATCTCCGGTATCTGCTGTGCTTGTTGTGCCAATTGGTTTATTGCCGAACCTTCGCTCCATTGGAATGATGCCGAACCGTCTTTGCCTACCGTGGCCGTACCAAACGAGAAATCCATTTGGTTGGGTAGCAAGACTGCGTGCTGTGAGTTCCACGTATATGCCGCATTGGCGGTAATCTTCGGGAACATCGCTGCCATGGCGGCTTGACGGTTATAATCGGCTGCTTGTCGCAACTCATCGCCTGCTTGGGTAGAAACGGCTTTCAGCGCATATCCCCGGCAGTCGTCAAGCGTCAGCATCTGCGCCTCAACGGGCAACACGGCAAGCAACAGACCTATATATGATATAATTTGTTTTTTCATAACTCATTTATTATATCCTACTAAATTTCCCTCTTTTTTGAAAGGAGGAACCTTAGTTTTTCTTGCAGAGCATCTGAATATCAGTCCCTTCGATCAAACGTTGTTTGTCCTCTTGCGACTGCCCCTTGTAGTTGAGTGAGAATATGATATTGTTTTCGTATGTCTTGGCGTTGCCCGTTACCGTAATATCAAATACTTCGGTCTCTGTTTTTGTATAAGTAATAATTGAATCGCGAAGTTTGCTTTGCCCTAAATGGTTTAAATACGGGATATGTAGTGTATCGCTGTACTCTGTGGTAATTGGCAAATCAAGTGTGCGGGTGAATGCATCAAAACTAAGTTCGTCACCAGACAGAGTACCCTTGGTATGATACACATCGCCGTTCAGTTGGTCGAAAGTGAGCAGCACTTTATCATTGTCTTTCAGACTGACTAATTCAAACGAACCGGTCTCATTATTCAGATTGACAATTTGCGAAATGGTGGCTTTTGGATTACTCTCATCGGGCATTTGCAGTGTGACTTTGCCCGTTGTTTTGAAACGATAACCACCTCTGGCATCACGCACATCTGCGGTGTCAGCGCACGATGCCATCATCAGGCAAATCGCGGCAAGATAAAACATTTGCTTTTTCATATCTTTGTATTATTTATCAAATTCATAACGAATAACATTCATGAATGTCCGCATAGCCTATGCAAAATGTTTGCCAAAACACGTTTTGAAAGTTATCCGTTTTTCTAATAGAATAGTCGTTTTTGCAAAAACGTAATAATATAGTCGTTTTTTATGTAAGAAATTAGGTATATATCAAATATTTTTTGTACCTTTGCAAAAATAAAAACATTATTATATTATACTTCTATCATAACAGTTATGACACTCGAAACAGAATATGTATTTTTGACGGATTCAACCGAAGATTTACCCAAACGCACCCATTATCAGTTGGGCGATAGTATGTCGCTGATGTTGTGTAGGGCGGGCAGTATGGATATTATCGTGAATGGCAAGAAAATGACTGTTTTGCCGCAACATTTGTTTGTGGTATTGCCCAATACATATATTGGAGAGTATACAGTTTCGTATGATTTTCGTTTTACTCTCTTGCGTATCAAGGCGGAGTTGTTCCAACAGATTTTATTTGATAATTTTCGTATAGAGCCACGTTGGTGGGAGAAGCAGCGTTTTTTGAAACTATGTCCGGTTCTTCATTTGGAACCGATACACATTGAGTTGCTTGATACCTACTACCATTTAATGAAACTCTATCTTTCCGACCCGATACAATCACGCTATCGTGTCAATATTACGCATAGTGCAGTGCGTGTGTTAGTGTTGGAGATGTTCAACTATCTTGATACTGTTTTGGAACCGGTCAGCGAGGAAGCGGGCGGGAGATCCATTACGCATAGTGATTATACATTCCGCCATTTCTTGGAATTGTTGCAAAACAACCCGCATCGACGTGAGGTGCAATGGTATGCCGAGCAGATGAATATCACGCCGAAATATCTGTCGGAGATATGCAAAATGCGTAGCGGAAAATCGGCTTCGGAATGGATTGTGGAGGTTACAATGAACGATATCAAGCAGCGTCTTGTTCGCTCGGGAGAGAGTATCAAAGAGGTGGCATTCCAACTTGGTTTCCCCAATAGTAGTTTCTTCTGCCAATATGTCAAGAAACACACAGGGATGACCCCCAACCACCTCCGCAAACGGAAAGATTTACAATAAATAGGGGTGTGATGAAGATTTACCTTATCCAATATCCGAACACTCAAAGAGGTTGCCGATAAGGCAATCTCTTTTCTTTATATTATCTCGGTATTATCTCGATATCATCTCGTTGGAATTATCCTCTATGACAAGACTGAGATTAGAACTAAAATCGCACTAAATGCCAATATATGATTTTATTATTCAGTTAGAGGCTGAATGAAATTAAGGTGAAAAATATATCTGCAAGACAAGTTTAGTAATCAACTATTACGCATTGATAATTACCCCGCCGCCGACAACAAGCCCGTTTTTGTAGATTACCAACGACTGTCCGGGAGTAACGCCCCATACAGGCTGCTCAAAGTCTAAAGCGATATGTCCCTTGTCGTCAATTGTAATGCGTGCCGGTACGGTGGGCGATTTGTAGCGTATCCGTGCCTGCACCTCCGGCGACTCACGCAACCAATCAATATCCCGTATGCGTGCTTCTGTAGCCTCTACGTGTGTAGCGTACAGGTCGTCGTGCATACCGAGTGTAACCTCATTGGTCTCAGCATTGATTTTTGTAACAAATTGTGGCGTACCGAGTGCGATTCCGAGCCCTTTGCGTTGACCAATAGTGTAGTTGCAGAACCCATTGTGTTCACCCACCACCTTGCCGTCAGCGGACAGGTATTTTCCGCGTTCTACGTGTACTCCTTGCTCTGCTAAAAACGTTCGATAATCATTGTTCGGCACAAAGCAGATTTCTTGACTTTCTGCCTTTTTGCTCAGTTTTTCAAATCCGTGGTCAAAGGCAATTTGTCTCACCTCGGGTTTGGTAAGTCCGCCAAGCGGAAAAATAGTCCTGCGTAGGTTGTCCTCGGTCAGCATCCATAGAAAATAGGTTTGGTCTTTGTGGGCATCAATGGCATTGCGTAGATACCAATGCCCGCGATATTCCGCAATGCGTGCATAGTGTCCGGTAGCAATGGAGTCGCAACCATATCTGTCTGCGGCTTTTACCATCTCGCCCCATTTGATGTGCGAGTTGCAAAGCACGCACGGATTAGGGGTGCGTCCATGCGTGTATTCATCTATAAAATTGCTGATTATGTGCTGCTTAAAGGTATCACGGAAATCCAAAATATGATGCTCAAAACCCAATGTCTGAGCATTATGTTTGGCTTCCATTATGCTTTCTACAGAGCAACAGCCTTTTTCGCGCACAAGGCACGACTCTTTAATTGAATCAAAGGTGCGGAATGTAACACCTACCAATTCATACCCCTGCTCCAAGAGAAGCATCGCCGATACGGTGGAATCTATTCCGCCGGACATTGCCATTAATACTCGTTTTGCCATTGTTTACATCAGTTGATTATACCAGTCCTCTAATTGCTTATTGAAATCTCGGCGGGGTAGGGTGGTTGCCCATTCGCATAATTGTGCCGTCATCGGCTCAAAATGAATATATACTTTTCGGCGAAAGCAGAGGCGTTTAGGACGCAGTTTGCTCCAAAGGCTCCCTTCTAATCCGCGCATACGCACCATCACCACTTCCACGCCTTTCGGCAACTCACGGCACACTTCATAGGCCATACGACGATTGCCAATCACCTCTTTATCTATCGTTTTGATATGCCCTGACGGGTAGAAAACCATTTCTTTACCAGCGGTCAATGAATCAATGGCAATACGGCTTAATCGGCTAGCGGCAGCAGCCCCTTCTGCGCGATGGGTGGTCTTCTCCAAGTCAGGAACAGACACCGCATCCGCCATTGCTAAAATATGCCTAAAGATCGGATTTCGGAAAAATCGCTCATCCGACATCGGGCAAAGCGGCACATCGCCACATTCGGCAAGGAGCAGGATTGGGTCGATATAAGCGGTGTGATTGGGAAGGACAAGGTGCACTTGCCCGTCCAATATATGTTCCATTCCCGACAAGCGCACATCGTAGTGGAGGTGGAGCAGGCGGCGCATTATGTGGGCAAAAGTGTAGCGGTTCATTTCTGTTTTGTCTGCAAAGGTACTGCTTTTTGACCGCTTATGCAAGAAAAATGCATATTCCGGCGTTCTTTTGTATCTTTCATATGACTTGCAACCGAGTTGCACCAAATTTGCCGTATCTTTGCAATCGAAAATGAAAGGAATTAAAATCAATGGAAAAAGAGACTCGTTCTATTTTGATTAAAATCATCGTGGCAGCCGTATTATTGGCAGCCTGTGTTGTTGTGGAACATAGTTGTTCGCTCGCAATGTGGCAGCTACTCCTTATTTATACAGTCCCTTATCTCGTGGTTGGTTTGGATACACTCCGCGAGGCGGCGGAGAATATTGTGCATGGTAAGGTATTCGATGAGGACTTTCTGATGTCTATAGCCACCATGGGTGCGCTCGCTATCGGTTTCTTGCCTGGAGCGGAGAGTCAGTTTCCCGAAGCGGTCTTTGTGATGCTGTTTTTCCAAGTGGGCGAACTCTTTGAGACGATTGCCGAAGGACGGAGCCGCAAGTCGATTTCCTCGCTGATGAATATCCGTCCCGATACTGCCCACGTAGAGCGGAATGGCGGACTTCAGACTATAGATCCGAATGATGTACAAGTGGGGGAAATCGTAGTTATTAAGCCTGGTGAACGTGTGCCGGTGGACGGTGAAGTTATTGAGGGTGAGTCGCACCTTGATACGGTTGCTCTTACGGGCGAAAGCGTTCCGCGTACCGTCCGCAAAAACGATCAAGTCATCTCGGGGTGTGTGAATATGTCTGGAGTATTGCGCGTTTGCACAACTAAAATAGCAGGCGAATCTACTGCCGCTAAGGTGCTGGCGTTGGTGGAAAATGCCGGCGAAAACAAGTCCCGCAGTGAAAATTTCGTTACTCGTTTCGCTCGTGTCTATACTCCGATTGTTGTTTGTTTGGCATTGGCATTAGCCTTCCTTCCGCCATTTTTTTGTGATGGTACGTATATCAACAATTTGCCCACGTGGCTTTATCGTGGACTGATGTTCCTTGTTGTCTCCTGTCCTTGTGCGTTGGTCATCTCGGTGCCGTTGGCATTTTTTGGAGGTATTGGTGGGGCGTCTCGCAAGGGGATTCTTGTGAAAGGGTCCAATTATCTTGATGCATTGAGTAAACTTGATACGGCGGTCTTTGATAAAACGGGCACTCTCACACGTGGTGTTTTCCAAGTGAGTCTTGTGCATCCGCACGACGTCTCCGAGAATGAGTTGCTTCATCTTGCTGCCCATGTGGAGCGGTATAGCAATCATCCCATTGCAATTTCTCTGCGGCAGGCGTATGCCCACGAGGCGGACTCTTGTTTGGTGGAACAGGTAGAGGAAGTTGCAGGTCAGGGGGTGAAGGCTTTAGTCAATGGCAAACAAGTCTGTGTTGGCAACAGCAAGATGATGGATGCTGTCGGGGCAAAATGGCACGAGTGTTCGCAGCAGGCACAAGGTACGGTTATTCACGTGGCTATCAATGGCGAATATGTCGGGCATATTGTTATCTCTGACCAGCTCAAGCCTGATACCCAAGCCGCTATTAGCGAACTGAAAGCCGTTGGTGTGCGCCGTATCGTTATGCTCACGGGGGATCACTATGCAGTAGCAGAGTATGTGGCACATAAAGTGGGCTTGGACGAGTTCTATGCAGATCTGCTTCCGCAAGACAAAGTTGCACAAGTGGAACGTCTGCTTGCTGCAAAACCGCAAGGTAAAACCCTGGCATTTGTAGGTGATGGTATCAATGATGCACCTGTACTTGCCAGGGCGGATATAGGTATCGCTATGGGAGCATTGGGGGCTGATGCGGCTATTGAAGCGGCAGATGTGGTATTGATGGATGACCAACTGAGCAAAATATCCGTGGCTATCAATATCGCGAAGCAAACCATTCGTATTGCCAATGAGAATGTTTATTTCTCTATTGGTATTAAGGTTTTGGTGCTTATCCTTGCTACCTTGGGTATTGCCAATATGTGGCTTGCTGTACTTGCCGATGTGGGTGTTACCGTCCTCGCCGTTCTCAATTCTATGCGGACACTGCGATAGATAACTTCTCGGCTTTTCCCCTTTTTGTTGCTTTTTCTTCGATATTACGCAAATGATTGTTGCGTATTTCGTGGAAAAGCAGTAATTTTGCGCCCGTTTTTATAAATAAGGTATTGGTTGTTTGTTTAATCACTGATGAGTATCTGCCTTGATTAGTGCTTAATTAGTGATATTTAATGTTTTCTTATCAGATTATGGAAAACAAAATGACTTGGCGCAATTGGTTGCCACTTATTGGATTGACGTGTGCTGCTTTTGTATTTAACACCTCTGAGTTCATTCCCATAGCCCTGCTCACCGACATTGCCTTTGATTTTCACACCACTGAAGCGCATGCGGGAATGCTCATCTCGGTTTATGCGTGGATGGTAATGCTTTTGTCCTTACCGCTGATGATCTTGGTTTCCAAAATCAATCTGCGCAAACTTATGTTGTGGGTAGTAGTTTGTTTTGTGCTTTTTCAAGTATTGTCATCGCTTTCTTCCACCTATAGTATGCTGATGTTTTCGCGTATAGGGGTGGCGTGTACGCATTCTATTTTCTGGTCGATTGTTTCGCCCTTGGCGGTAAGTCTTGTCCCCCAAAACCATCGCCCTTTAGCACTCAGTATGATTGTTACCGGTACTTCTGTCGCAATGATTCTGGGTATGCCTCTTGGACGTATTATAGGACTGCATGTCGGCTGGCGAATGACGTTTTTATCTATAGGTATCTTTTCATTCGCGGTATTTCTGTATCTCATTTTTACTCTTCCGCAGGTCCCTGCACACGGTGGATTTTCAGTGCGGCAACTTCCCTCGTTGCTCAAAAATCCTGTGCTTATAGGTATCTATATCCTGACGCTCGGTTTTTCCACGGCATACTATGTCGGCTATAGTTATATTGAGCCTTTTTTGTTGCAAGTGGCGCGCCTGTCCGAGGAACGGATTACGACCACGTTGATGCTCTTTGGCGTGGCGGGCATCGTAGGCAGTATCTTATTTTCTAAGTGCTATCAACGTAATCCTGTCCGTTTTATAGCCTTGGCAATAGGGGGTGTTTGTGTATGCCAACTGCTTCTGGCTCCCTCTGCACATCTCGGTGTTGTTGTGGTTTTCGTGTGTGCATTGTGGGGAATGGCGGCAACATCATATAATGTGTCGTTTCAGAATGAGATAATCAACCATACCGAAACTGATGCCACACCGGTAGCAATGTCCATCTCATCAGGAATCTTCAATCTGGGTATTGCCACGGGAACTCTTATCGGTGGTGGTGTCTGCACCCACCTCTCTATTTCCTGTATCGGCTATATTGGCGGTATCATAGCCCTTGCCACGTTGCTTTATTGGTGTTTCGGTCTTTCCAAACACTTCTAAAGAAAAAGGGATCACGATCTCATCAAGGTTATGTCACCACAATATCTTCTTGCTATCAAGAGTAGGTGATTAGTAGGTGATTCCTCTTATGTTGTAATTATTTGACACTTGGCATCAACTATCAAATAGCAGTACAGACCTTGTGGGGTATCATAGAGCGATTGAAATTGCCGTTATCGGTCAAGGCGTTGAGATACAACGTGCCAGTTGGTAAGCAGCCAAAGATTATGAATGTATTCTGCACGATTGTTTTGGTAATCAAGATAATATGCATGTTCCCATATATCAAATGTGAGTATCGGCTGTAAGCCGTGGCGCAGAGGATTATCTGCATTGGGCAGTGATAGTATGTGCAGCACTCCGTCAGCGTCCAATGCGAGCCACACCCATCCTGAACCAAAAAGCGAAAGAGCGGCTTGGGTCATTTGGTCACAAAAAGCATCAAAAGAACCGAATGATTGCTCTATAAGGAATTGCAGTTCGCCGGATGGTTGCTTGGCGTGTTCAGTAGGTAGCAGTTGCTCAAAAAAAAGTTGATGGTTGAGTGCTTGCCCTGCATTGTTGAGCAGTTTGCCTTCCGGGGCTTTGTGGACAATGTCTTCCAGCGAAAGCCCTTCAAAGTCAGAACCTTTAACCAATGTGTTGAGTGTGTCAACGTATGTGCGGAAATGCTTTCCGTAATGGAAATTGATAGTCTGTTCGCTCATCATTGGAGCAAGTTCTGCAGGCTGAAATCCCAATGCTGGGAGAGAAAATAAAGTGTCTTTCATAACTAAAATGGATTTTGCATAAGACGACATTGTCTTATAATTATGGTACTACAAAAAACACGCCAAAAGGGGCTTGTTAAGACACAAAATGTTGTGTATATCGGAAAAAAGCATTATCTTTGCAGCATAAGTTGTACCAATACATATAAGAACTATGACGATTATATTGGATATGGGTGGGGTGATTATGCAGCATAACATTCCTGCGTGTGTAGCGCGTTTCCGCGAACTGATAGGTGAAGAGGCTATGGTGCGCGTGTTAGGATTGATAGGTAAGGGCGAAGGTACAGAAAATACTCTGATAGAACAGTTTGAAACAGGAGATATTTCTACAGAGGACTTTCTATCAACGCTGCTTCCGTATGCTAAATCCGGTACCACCACTGAAGACCTGAAACTGGCTTGGAACCTGATGCACGGCGGCATACCGGTAGAGCGGCTGGAAATGATATGCCATTGGCACAAAGAGGGGCATCGGCTGTTCTTGTTGAGCAACAACAATACATTGCATTGGGCAGATGTATTCAGCAAATACGATTTGTCAATGTTTGAGCATTGCTTTGCTTCGCACTTGTTGCATTGCTGCAAACCGAACCCGCAAATTTTTGAGATTACAGATGACTATTTGCACGCACATCATTTGCCGGCCCCCTACATTTTTGTGGACGATATAGAGGCGAACCGTAAGGCCGCAGAGCAATTCGGTTGGACAACATTCCCCGACTTGGAAACTCTGGATAGTTTTCTTCATCCACATACATAAAAAAGGCGGACATTGCGTCCGCTTTTTTATGTATCATCTATTTCTCGCAGGAAAAGGCGTTCCAACCTTGCGCTTTTAGGGTCAGTTCTTCGCCGTTGCGACCAACGAGGCTCAATCCGTATTCGGGTTTGGTAATATGCCCGATGATATACAGGTCGTCAATAGGAATGAGTTTCTCGTAGTCGTTGATATCGCAGGTAAAGAGCAGTTCGTAATCCTCTCCGCCATTGAGGGCGCACGTAACAATGTTTAGATTCATTTCTTCGGCTAACGCTGCTGCTTGGAAATCAATAGGCAGTTTGTCTTCATAAATGGCACAGCCGACACCCGATTGGTGACAGATATGCATCAGTTCGGACGACAGACCGTCGGATATGTCCATCATTGCCGTCGGTTTCACTTTCGCTTTGCGTAGTGCCTCTATGATGTCGCGCCGTGCCTCGGGCTTGAGTTGGCGTTCAAGCAGATACTCATGTCCTTCAAAAGCAGGCGTGGCATGGTCGTTATTTTGCATAACGATTCGTTCGCGTTCTAATAGTTGCAGTCCCATATAGGCGGTGCCAAGATTGCCGGATACGCAGATAAGGTCGTTTAGTTTGGCACCGTTTCGATAGACAATATCTTGGGCATAAGCCGTACCAAGACATGTGATGGAGATAGTCAGTCCTGTCATAGAAGCGCATGTATCGCCACCAACCAAATCTACTCCGTATCGCTCGCAAGCAAGATGAATACCCGCATAGAGTTCTTCTAAATCTTCCACGGAGAAACGTTTGCTCACACCCAACGAAACCGTTATTTGCGTAGGGGTCCCGTTCATGGCATAGATGTCCGAAAAATTGACCACTGCTGCTTTGTAACCGAGGTGCTTGAGTGGTACATATTCAAGATTGAAATGAATGCCCTCAAGAAGCATATCCGAGGTCATAAGTACACGTTTGTCGCCGAAACTCATCACTGCGGCATCATCTCCGATACCTTTCAAGGTAGAGGGTTGTTTCAGTTCTGTTTTTTCTGTCAGATGTTTGATGAGTCCGAACTCACCCAATGTGGAAATCTCTGTACGTGTCATATCAGTGTTGATTAGAGCCGCAAAGGTACTCTTTTTTTTTGATATGTGCAAGAGTTGTACATTTCCATTTTCTTTCGTACCTTTGTACCAAAAATCAAACAAATATGACTATTTCAGAACTGAACGAACATGATTGTTTTGCCCGCACAACTGGCATTGTACTGCAAGCCGACGGATGTACGGCGACAATAACCGTAGAGGAACGCCATCTGAATGGGGCTGATGTGTGCCAGGGTGGAGTGCTCTTTACTCTGGCGGATTTGGCGGCTGCGGGTTTGACACGGGGTGAAAAACTGACAATAGATAGTACAATCCGATTTGTCCGGTCCGGTCGGTTGGGAGACCGTCTGACTGCTAAGGCGGTGTTCCTGCATGAAGGCAATACTTCACTTATTCAAACTGAAATTCGCAATCAGAACAACGCACTCATCGCCTACGTCATTTCTGATTTTGTAGCACCGCGCCTCTGATACATTGCGTGCAACAAGGGTTGCGAGTATGGGAAAAAAGCAGTACCTTTGTGCGTTTTTTTGAGAAAACGCAATGAACAAGGTTTATCAATCGAAGCGTAGTATCCGTTTTCGTCGGTTTTGCCACAAGGCGTATGCCGCCTTTGTCTCGCTGCATAGAGAGGTCTCTGTGGGGCGTGTGGCTGGCTATATGACCGACCTTGAGATGCTCAAGCAGGGCAAGACTATTGCACTTGTGGCAATGGCATTCTGCACATTGAGCACGACGGCGACCGAAAAGGAGGAAACAGATGACTCAGCGCTCGAACCCGCTATGCTTGCCAAGCAGGCACAGGGGGCTGTTGATACCCGACAACTTAGTCTTCAGGAGGTGTCGGTCGTATCGAATAAGGCTGAAGTACAATCCGAGGCGTACCGACTTGTAACACAGGTTTCCCGAAAGGAGATAGAGGCATTGCCCATTCAGACGGTGGCGGATATTCTGCAATATCTGCCGGGGCTTGATGTGCGTACCCGTGGTGCCAATGGCGCACAAGCCGACCTAAGTATGCGTGGCGGCACGTTTGACCAAGTGTTGGTGCTGATCAACGGTGTGAGCCTGAACGATGCACATACAGGGCATTATACACTCAATTTGCCGCTTTCGGTGTCGCTCATTGAACGTATTGAGGTGCTGCAAGGTACAAGTGCCAACCTCTACGGAGCGTTCTCTGGGGCCATCAATATTATCACGCGAGAGGCGGAGAATAACCAATATGGTGTGCGATTGTCGGCAGGTATGAACGGCTTGGTAAGTCCCGAATTGTCAGGCAGTTGGCGGCAGGGCAATTTTAGTGCCAACGCTTCGGTGGAGTATAGCCGTGCAGAGGGCTACTATGCGCCCAACCCATCCGAAAAAGAGCAGACGGCACTGACCAACTCCGATTATCAGTTGGCAAACATCTATTTTCAAAGCCGCTACAAAGGATTGGATGTGCAATTGGGGGCGCAATGGAAAGATGCAGGGGCGGGCATGTATTACGGCTTCGGTTCGCAAGATCAGTTTGATGCTACACGCACGGCTTTTGGTAGTGCCAGATACTCCCATCGTTGGGGAAAATGGAGCATGGATGTGCAAGCCGCATATCGTGCAAACTATGACCGCTATGAGTGGCATCGGGGACAACGGCTTTATGGTAATTTTCATTTCTCGCAGACTGCTACGGCAAGCGTGGCGGGACATTATGCGTCCCCTGTCGGTACAACCACTGTGGGGATAGAAGTGCGCAACGAAAATATCCGTTCCACCAATCTTGGCGATACCATCAACCCTGACGGACAAGTGCCGAATGTGGCGGATTTTCCACTTTGTCATGTGCGAGTCCTTGACCTTGTAAAAGGTGCTAATCGACTGAATGTCAACTATTACGCACAGCAGACATTCAACTATGGCAACCTGTCTGCATCATTGGGCGTGAGCGGAATGTACAACACACAATTCGGAAACAATATATCGGGTGGGGCAAATATTGGCTACGAATACGCGAAACAGTCGTCGGTATATATCAATGCAAACCGTTCGCTGCGACTGCCAACCTTTACAGATTTGTATTATAATGCCGGTAATCAATTAGGCAATAGAGACTTGCAGCCAGAGACAGCATGGGTTCTGGCGGTTGGAACAACCTACAACCGTTCGTTTGGCAAGGCGGGTACGTTCTCGCTGGCTGGTGACTGGTACTACCGTTGGGGACGCAATATCATAGATTGGGTTTATACGCCCGAGGATATCAAACGTCCATATCATGCGCAGAATCAGCAGAAAGTGAATGCCACCGGTGTGGAACTATCTGTTGCCTATCGTTGGAACGAATGGTTGCGCTGTGTGTCGGTCAGTTATGCCTACACTTATCTTGATTTAGACTTGAAAGAGTCGGGGTCGCGTTACTTGGACTATTTGAGTCATAAACTGATATTGCGCTTGGAGCATGGTGTTTATCGCGGTTTCGGTGCATCATGGACTCTGCGTTACCAACAGCGCGAGGGACAATACAACGATGCGCAGGGCGAGGTGCATGACTACCGTCCCGTATGGTTGCTCGATGGGAGCGTCTATTGGCAAAACGACCGAGTGCGCGTGAGTGCCGATTGTACGAATATGACTAACTGCCACTACTACGACTATGGTGGATTGTTGCAACCCGGTGCGTGGGCGAAACTGACTATTACTGCACGAATGTTCCGCTGATCATACTTCAAAAAAGCCTCTGCACAGAGGCTTTTTTTATATACACAACACAACTCTAAGTACACGAAATAGCATTTGTTAGTTGGATAGTACAAATCATAGAGAATAGCGTTGTTAATTGTTAATTGTTAATTATATGGGTTGTGTAATCCGAAAAAAATGTGTAACTTTGCAGCTGATATGGCTTTCTCTGTATTTTGCAGGGATATGAAACGTAAAATAACAACACAACAATATGAATTTTATTCAACTGATTACCAAACTATTCGGCAATAAAGCACAGAAAGATATGCGTGCTATTATGCCGTATGTGGAGAAAATCAAGGCGGCATATACCGAGATTGATGCTCTCTCTAATGACGAACTGCGTGCACGCAGCCAAGCCTTGATGGACAAGATACAGGCACATGTGGCAGATAAAAAACAAAAAATTACCGACTTGAAAGCAAGTATCGAGTCGCTTGAGATTGAGCAACGCGAGAAAGTATATAATGAGGTGGATCGTCTCGAAAAAGAGATTAAGACCGACTATGAGACTATTTTGGATGAGATGCTGCCCGAAGCCTTTGCTATCGTTAAATCGACGGCACATCGCTTTGCGGAGAACGAGACCGTGATTGTTACCGCTACCGAGCAGGACAAGAACCTCGCTGCCGACCCGCGTTTCGACTTCGTGGAGATAGACGGCGACAAGGCTATCTACCACAACCATTGGACTGCCGGCGGCAATGAAATCACATGGGATATGGTACACTATGATGTGCAACTTATCGGTGGTGTCGTATTGCACCAGGGTAAGATTGCCGAGATGGCTACGGGTGAGGGTAAGACCCTTGTTTCAACGCTGCCAGTTTTCCTCAATGCGCTAACCCATGAGGGCGTGCATGTGGTTACGGTGAACGATTATCTCGCCAAACGTGACTCGGAGTGGAACGGACCTATCTATATGTTCCATGGTTTGACCGTCGATTGTATTGACAAGTACAAGCCAAACAGCGATGAGCGTCGTCGCGCTTACAACTGCGATATCACTTTTGGTACTAACAATGAGTTCGGTTTCGACTATCTGCGTGATAATATGGCCACTTCGCCGCTCGATCTTGTACAGCGGGGACATAACTTCGCCATCGTTGATGAGGTGGACTCCGTCTTGATTGATGATGCTCGTACACCGTTGATTATCAGCGGTCCTGTACCTAAAGGCGAAGATCAGATGTTTGACGAATACAAGCACCGTGTGGAACAGTTGGTGCGTACCCAGACCACTCTCACCACCAAACTGCTTTCCGAAGCAAAAGCCAAGATGGGCAGCACTGACGAGAAAGAGCGTGAGGCAGGCGAGTTGGCGCTATTCCGTTCGTTTAAGGGAATGCCGAAGAACAAAGCCCTTATCAAGTATCTGAGCGAACCGGGTATCAAGGTGCGCTTGCAGAAGACCGAGGAGTTTTATCTGCAAGAGAATGAAAAGAACATGCACATCGCCACCGACGAACTCTATTTCGTCATCGACGAGAAAAACAAGACTATCGAACTGACCGATAAGGGTATTGATGCCCTGACGGGTACCACCGAGGACCCGCAGTTCTTCGTTTTGCCCGATGTGGGTAGTGAGATTGCCGAGGTGGAGAATGACACTGCACTATCTGCTGAAGAAAAACAGCGGCGCAAGGATGACATTATGACCAACTACAGCATTAAGTCGGAGCGCGTGCATACAGTCAATCAGTTGCTCAAAGCCTATACGTTGTTTGAGAAAGATGTGGACTATATCATCGACAACAACGAGGTGAAGATAGTTGATGAGCAGACGGGACGTATTATGGAAGGTCGCCGTTGGTCAGATGGTTTGCACCAAGCCGTAGAGGCAAAAGAGAACGTGAAAGTGGAAGGGGCGACACAGACCTTTGCCACCATCACACTGCAAAACTATTTCCGTATGTACAACAAACTCGCAGGTATGACCGGTACCGCAGAAACCGAAGCAGGCGAGTTCTGGAATATCTACAAACTTGATGTGGTGGTCATCCCTACCAACAAACCCATCGCACGTATCGATATGAACGACCGTATCTACCGCACAAAGCGCGAGAAGTATAACGCCGTCATTGATGAGATTGTATCGCTTGTGGGGCAGGGGAGACCGGTACTTGTTGGTACTACCAGTGTGGAAATCAGTGAGTTGCTGAGTCGTATGCTCAATTTGCGTCATATACAGCACAATGTATTGAACGCCAAGTTACACCAGCGTGAGGCGGAGATTGTGGCACAAGCTGGTCGACCGGGAGTGGTTACTATTGCAACAAACATGGCAGGTCGTGGTACGGATATCAAACTCACGCCCGAGGTTAAGGCAGCAGGCGGTTTGGCTATTATTGGTACCGAGCGTCATGAGAGCCGTCGTGTAGACCGCCAGTTGCGTGGTCGTGCCGGCCGTCAGGGAGATCCGGGTAGCAGTGTCTTCTATGTATCTTTGGAGGATGATCTGATGCGTATGTTCGGATCAGAGCGTATCGCTGCCGTGATGGACAAAATGGGTTTCCAAGAGGGAGAGATGATTGAGCACTCGATGATCTCTAATTCTATCGAGCGTGCGCAGAAAAAGGTGGAGGAGAACAACTTCGGTATCCGCAAGCGCCTGATTGAGTACGACGATGTAATGAACCAGCAGCGTAATGTCATCTATGCCAAACGCCGTCACGCCCTGATGGGCGAGCGTATCGGTGTGGATATTACCAATATGATCTACGACACCGCTGAGGCTATCGTTGCTGATGCACGCGAAACAGGCGACTACGAAGGACTGAAATTTGAGGTTATGCAGACCTTTGCGATGGAGGTGCCGTTCGATGAACCCACTTTCCGCAGCAGCAAACCTACCGTATTGAGCGAGCAACTCGCCGAAGCGGCTCTTGATATGTTCAAACGTCGTATGGACAAACTCATGTCGGTGGCAAATCCTGTTATCCAAAAGGTATATGAGGAGAAAGGGCAGATGTACGAAAACATCCTTATCCCGATCACCGACGGAAAGAAGGTCTATAATATCGCAGTCAATCTGAAGAAAGCCGCCGAGTCGGAGTCCCGTGAAGTGGTGCGTGAGTTTGAGAAACGTATGCTCCTCTATGTGATTGATGACGAGTGGAAAGAACATCTCCGCCAATTGGACGACCTCAAGCAGAGTGTGCAGAATGCATCCTATGAGCAGAAAGATCCTCTCCTTATATATAAATTGGAGTCATTTGGTATTTTCCGTCGTATGTTGGATGCGCTCAATCGCCGTGCTATCGCAATTCTGCTCCGTGGGCAAATTCCTACATCGAACCCCGAAGATGTGCGTCAGGCACAGGAGCAACGTCGTCAGGACTATTCTCGCTATCGCACGCAAAAAGACTCTACCGCACGTGCTGCACAGCAGAGTGGACAGGCAGTCGCTGCCGGACGCGACACACGCGAGATGCAACGCCCCGAACCCATTCACGTGGAGAAGAAACCGCGTCCCAACGATCCATGCCCATGCGGCAGTGGCAAGAAATACAAACAATGCCATGGTCGTTTGGACAACAGCGCACTCTAAAAAACGTGTGTCGAAAGCCGCATAAGTATTAAAATACATTGCGGGTGGAGTGGGGTGCTTCGTTTTGGATAAGTAAGGTGGATGTAAGGAGAATATCAGGTGGATAGTTTGTTTTTTCCATGCTGATATTGCTCTCAGAGGATAATCTTATTTAACAAAATATGCGTTGTTTTTCCAGTATAGGGAAAACAACGCATATCAAAAAACTTATTTACTATGAAACGATTGGTAAGCATCGGTTTGTTGCTGCTGACATTGTCAGTCCACGCACAGACCGATTATGATTGGCGGGCACACCGCCACGACTTGAGTATTGCGGGCGGATATATGTCGGGTATCTATCCATTGCGGTCTATATTGATAACCGCATGGCAGAATATCGGGGATAACGGAGGAGATGTCAGATATTGTGGGGATTATACATTGTCGTATCATTACCAAGCTTTGTGGTGGTTGCGCGCAGGAGCGAAAGTGCAATGGGAAGGTGATTACTGGTCTTTTTATAGTAGGGAGGACCAGGCGAAATCTATCGCAATGGGCAAAACAATGAATCATTGTTTCAGTTTTATGGCAAGTTGTCAGTTTACCTATCTCAATCGTGAGCATGTGAGATTATATTCCGGGCTTGATGCCGGTCTTGGAATTTTTCTTTCTGACAAACGCTATATCAATGGCAATACCAATAGTGACGGAAAACAAAGAGAGGTACAAACATCCTTTTTGCTGGCATTTAACCTCACTGCGTTTGGCGTTGCTTTTGGGGGCGAACGGGTCTATGGCTTGGCGGAACTGAACCTTGGCTACGATGCCCTTCTTACCCTTGGTATCAGTTTCCGTATGTAATGATAATCAGATTATTACGGAATAAAATTAACGTTCCATATACATCACACGAATGCGGCGATTTATAAGCGTCATTTTATGTTTTTTGTCTTGTGCAGTTTCTCTTGGGGCGGCACAAGACTCTGTTTTAGTGGCAGATGGTTATGCGGGTATCGAACCGGATACCATTCGTTTGCAGGAACAGTCTTCTACATCCGATTTGGATGCTCTATTGTTGGAATTAGTGGCGCAACAGAGCCGCCAACTCTATGAGAACGACAGCCTTACCGAGCAACTTACCGTGGCGGAAATACTTGTTCAGGATTCGCTTTTGGCACAAGCCCACCGCGACTCCGTTGAACTCGATTCGCTTAAGGAGATAAACGCACGTTTGCGCGAAGAAGTACACAATGTGCCGATGGTGGTGATTGCTAAAAAATCACTTGTTAAGGACGCCGAAGAAGACCGCAACGAAGTATTGCGTGCTATTCGGGAAATGCGCACCCCGTGGAGGAGAGAGGCGAAGATAATGGTGCAACTCACTCAGAACTACGTTTCCCCCAATTGGTATCAAGGGGGATCGTCCTCTTTTGCGGTACTGAGTATTTTCAAGGGAACAGCAGGATATTATACAGAACGGTTCACGTGGGAGAATACGGGCGAATGGCGGGCAGGCGGGTCTACCGTCAGTGGCGACTCGCTTCGTAAAATCAATACTACCGATGATCTATTCCGTATCTATTCCAAAGCCAACTATCGGGCGGTAACAAACAAACTCTACTATTCGTTCTCGGCGGAGTTTGAGACGCGACTATTCAATACTTATAAGGCGAATACCCGTGAGAAAAAGTCGGCGCCGCTCTCACCTTTGCGGGTAAACCTTGCTTTGGGTCTTGATTATAAACCTGTGCCGGGGCTGAGTATATCCTTTTCGCCACTGGCATATAAGATGGTGCATGTTGGCGATACCGTCAATATGAAGCAGACCGACTATAGTATTCCGGTCGGGCAGAAAACACTCAACGATGTTGGTAGTTCAGTCCGTGTAGAGTATGTGTGGAAACCAGTGCGAGAGATTGCTTTGGAAACCAAATTTTACATGTACACCAACTATAAAAAGGTGGAGTTAGACCTTGAGGTGAACTGTGATTTTATTATCAACCGTTTCTTCTCGGCGCGTGTAATGCTCCATCCACGCTATGATAATACCGTCATCTATACGGGCGACGAGAAAGCCAAGATGCAGTTCCGCGAACTACTTTCCATCGGCTTTGCACACAAGTTCAGATAAAGCATTATCAAATTCATAATTCATAATTACCATGGATATCCGTTCATACATTGCCGAAAATCGTACCCGTTTCTATGAGGAATGGGCGAGTCTTATTCGTATTCAGAGTGTCAGTTGTCAGCCTGAACATAAGTCGGATATGCAGCGTTGTGCCGAGCGTTGGTGCCAACTGCTCTTGGCAGCTGGTTGCCAAAAGGCCAGGGTAATGCCCTCCGATGGCAATCCTTTTGTATATGCTGAATATCTGCCCGACTATATTGAGGACAAGCAGGTCCCGACGGTTCTTGTTTATGCCCACTATGATGTCATGCCTGTAGAACCTCTTGACCAATGGGTTTCCAATCCGTGGGAACCTGATATTCGTGATGGTCGTCTCTATGCCCGTGGTGCTGACGATGACAAAGGGCAGGCGATGATACAAGCCAAGGCTTTTGAGTATATGGTGCGCGAAGGACTGATGAAATGCCGTGTCAAGTTTATCTTCGAAGGCGAAGAAGAGATTGGAAGTCCCTCCCTCGAGGCATTTCTCCACAAGCATAAAGAACTCCTTGCGTGTGACATTATTTTGGTTAGCGATACTTCGATGATTGGTAAGGATACACCATCTATCACTACGGGTTTGCGTGGACTCGCCTATTGGCAGATTGAAGTGGACGGTCCCAACAGAGACCTGCATAGCGGACATTTTGGCGGTGCTGTCAAAAATCCCATCAACGCCCTTTGTGAGATGCTTGCACAGGTGGTGGACAGGCATGGACGTATCACGATTCCGCATTTCTATGACGATGTACTGCCCATTCCTGCCGACGAGCGTGATATGATAGCGCAAATACCTTTCTCCGAAGAGGCATACTGCCGTGCCATTGATGTGGATGCTACCTTTGGTGAGGAGGGATACTCCACCTTGGAACGAAACTCCTGCCGTCCATCATTTGACGTTTGCGGTATTTGGGGCGGCTACACGGGTGATGGTAGCAAGACTGTCTTGCCGTCCAAAGCATTTGCCAAAGTCAGTTGCCGCTTGGTGGCAAACCAAGACCATGAGCATATCAGTCAAGCCTTTGCCGGCTATATGCAACAACTTGCACCCATTGGTGTCCGTGTAAAAGTAACACCTATGCATGGTGGTCAGGGCTATATCTGCCCGATTGATATCCCCGCCTATAAGGCTGCAGAGAAAGGCTTTGAGGTCGCTTTTGGCAAACGTCCGTTGGCTGCCCGTCGTGGCGGTAGTATCCCGATCATCTCTTCTTTTGAGCAGATCCTTGGTAAGAAGACCATTCTTATGGGCTTTGGCTTGGAGCAGAACGCAATCCATTCCCCAAACGAGTCTATGGATCTTGAGACTTGGGAAAACGGCATCGTTGCTGTTTCTGAGTTCTATAAGAACCTAACTTTGTAAACCATGCGAATCACTATTGTTGGTCAGGGCAATGTAGCATGCAATCTGCTGCATGCTTTTGAGAAGAACGGTGTGCGTGCCGAGATGGTATCGAGTAAGGGTGGCTTGGGCGATTTGTCCGAAGCGGATGTGTTTGTTTACGCCGTGCGGGACGAAGCATTAGAGCAGGTGGTAGCACAAGTACACGCACCGCGTGCGTTACATCTTCACACTTCGGGTACTATGCCGTTGTCGGTTTTTGGCGAAGACAAACCGCATGCAGGTGTCCTTTATTTCTTTCAAAGTTTCAGCAAAGCACACCTGATAGAGGATTTTACCACTATTCCCGTCTTTATCGAAGGGCGCAATATCGATGACATCAGTGCCATTTATACTCTTGTGCAGACGCTCACACCACGTATCTATGAGGCGAACCAATACGACCGTGAACGCCTGCATTTAGCAGGAGTCTTTGCCAATAATTTTACCAATGAGATGTATGCCATTGCTGCAGATATACTGCGTGGTACAAGTATTCCGTTCCAAGCCTTATTGCCGCTTATAGACCGAACGGCAGAGAAAATACATTCGCTTTCGCCACGTGAAGCCCAGACGGGACCTGCTCTCCGGGGGGACGAAAACGTGATGCAGCATCACCTATCTCTTCTCCACACTGACGACCTTCGCACGCTTTACCGTCTTGTCTCCAAGTTAATACAAGAGACCGATAAGTAATTTTATTGCGAAATATAACGATAATACTCGCAAGTGGCAAGCAGGAATGCTCCTACACCGAAGTTGGCTTCGGAGAGAGTGTTGAGTGTTTGTCCGGGAATGGCGCAGTCACCAAATAGGTTGCACATATCCGATTGCGCCTGAAGGCTGCAAAGCGGTTTGGGTGAGATATGTCCACGCACGGTCAACCGTTTGTGGGTTTATGGGTTATTTTGCAGGCTGAATTCTTTGTATTTTGCTGATATTATAGTATCTTTGTGGCATTCAAAATCCCTAAAAATGCCGCAAATGAACAAGAAAAAGTGCCCTCTGTACGGAGCGGTCAAAACAAAGAAAAATGGCACACGCAAAGGCGTACAATTGTACAAATGCCTCATCTGCCAACATCAGTTTCGGAGTAGTGTTCTGTTGTCGACAACTGAAATGTGGAATGCCTATCAAAACGGCAAACAGACCATTTGCCAAATAGCGGAACAAACCCACTTGAGTACCTCCTCCATCAAACACAGACTACGCAAGATAGAATGTATTTTGACGCAGCCTGACTTGACATGGCTGACGGGATATGTACAGTTGGATGTAACCTGTTGGGGACATAATTGGGGTGTGATGTTGGCATTGGATGAAACTACAAAAAGCCCCTGTATGTAGCCTTTGTCAAGAGCGAAACGACCCAAGCTTATCGGACGGCTATTGACTCCATTACAACAGCCGGTTACATGATAAGAGGTATCATTATTGATGGCAAAAAGGCTCTATTCAAGGAGTTCAAAGACTACCCCGTGCAGATGTGCCAATTCCATATGTTACAGATAGTTATGCGTTATCTGACAGGCAATCCGAAGATGAAAGCGTCGATTGATTTGATGCTGCTTATGCGTGAAATGAAACACCTGACAAAGGAAGGTTTTGAAGCAGGATATGCGGCTTGGAAAGAGCGATATGCGGAGTTCTTGAACAAGCGCGTTACGCATAAGGACGGCAAGAGTTGTTACCTCCACAGAAAGGTACGGACGGTGGTACACAGTATTGATTTTTACCTGCCTTACTTGTTCACTTTTTTGCGCCCCGAATGTGCAGGAATGCCCAAGACGAACAACAAGATTGAAGGCACTTTTACGGATCTGAAAAGGTCCTTGAACAATCACACGGGAATGTCTCAGCAGAACAGGAAACGATTTATAGCAGCTTTTTCTTGCAGCGGTTGAACTGATTTTCCTTTCTTTTACCCTCACCGGATGGTGTTTTTAGACTATTACGCGGCTCCCAAAGCCGCATACTACGCAATCCCCAACAGGAAGATTTTTAGGGGCAATTCATACTACCATTTTTCCAGCCTGCAAAATGACCCATAGAGACATACTAACCACATCTCAGCCTGCGAAATGACCTATACGCCGTTTTTTAACGAACTATTGATGTCATAATATGGAGAGAAGGTGCATAAAGGTACTAAAAAACGAGTTGCCTTACCAGAGAGTAGGACAACCCGTTGAGAAGTATGTATGTTGATGTTTTTATAACATCTTTTTTACCCACTTGAAGAGCGAGTAGGGCATATAGCGGAAAGGCATATCAATCCATGTAGGGGTAGTAACTACAGCACGTCGATGGCTGAATACCAAATAGGAATCTTTGCCGTGGTATGCCGACATACCCGAGTTGCCCACACCGCCAAACGGAATCCTATCGTTCACGATATGCATAATCGTATCGTTGATACACGTGCCGCCCGCCGAAGTATGTTTGAGGATATGCGCGCTATGGCTGCCGAAGTAATATAGTGCCAATGGTTTTTCTCTATTCGCTACAAAATCAATCACTTCCTGCAAATCATTGAAAGTCAGTACCGGAAATATCGGACCAAATATCTCTTCTTGCATCACGGGGCTGTCGGGGCGCACATCGGTCAGAATCGTGGGTGAAAAATAACGCTCTTGCGGGTCGGTTTTGCCACCAAAATAGATATTTCCGTCCTTCAAGTAGCCGTTTAGGCGTTCAAATGCCCGTTCACTCACTATACGCACAAAGTGCTGACTCTCTTGCGGATTCTTGCCCAATAGATGTTCAAATTCCTGTTTGAGCAGACGGAGAAACTCGTCTTTTACATCGCGGTGAATCATCAGATAATCAGGAGCAATACAGGTTTGTCCTGCATTGAGTGATTTGCCCCATGCTACACGTTTGGCAGCCACTTTCAAGTCGGCGTCGCGGTCAATGATACATGGGCTCTTGCCCCCTAATTCCAACACTACAGGCGTGAGATATTTCGACGCTGCAAGCATCACTTTCTTGCCCAAATCGGGACTGCCGGTAAAGAAAATCAAGTCCCAACGTTGTTCCAAAAGAGCCTGATTCGCATCGCGGTGTCCCTCCACGATACCGATGTATTCCTCTGAAAATGTGGCGCGTATCATCTCACTCAGCACTGCCGACACATGTGGCGTGTATGGCGAAGGTTTGAGCATAGCCGTACACCCTGCCGATATTGCTCCAACAAGCGGATTGAGCATTAACTGAACAGGATAGTTCCATGGTGCTATGATGAGCGTATTGCCAAGCGGTTCCGTGATGACTTTGCTCCGTGCGGGGAAGATACTTATCGGCGATGACTTTCGTTCCGGACGCATCCAACAGCACAAGTGGCGCAGGTGGTTGCGTATCTCGCCATAGACGATGCTAATTTCTGTCAGGTACGCCTCTTCATACGACTTGTGCAGGTCTGTCCAAAGGGCATCGGTCAGTGCTTTTTCGTATGTATGCAGGGCATGGTCAAACCGTTGCAACATCTCTTTGCGGAAAGCATAATCGAGTGTTTTCCCCGATTGGAAAAACGCCTTTTGCACATCGTGTATTCGTTCTATCTCTGTCATAATGTGTTTATTTCCGACCTGTGAAATGGTCCATCGCTTTGAATATACCAAAAACTGTACCAAACACAAAGTCAAACACTTTCGTCGGCAGAATACCTTGCATAAAACGTACGAAATGGAATCCCCATGGCAGTCCACAAAAATCCTGATTGCGTTCAATGGCACGGATAATCTTCTTGGATGTCTTTTCGGGGTCGAGGATTGGGAATATAGGCGACTCTACACCATCAAACATTCCTGTATTGATGTAGTAGGGTGCGATGGTGGTAACGTGTACGTCCTTTTTCATCTCGCTCAGTTCAATACGCAGCGAGTCGCTCCAACCGATTACCGCCCATTTGCTGGCAGCATAAACAGTCATTTTCGGGTTGGAAATCATACCCGCCTCCGAAGCGATGTTGCAGATATGTCCCTCGTTTTGGTCGAGCATAGGTTGCAACGCTTGTAGCGAAAGCACCATCGGCGCAATACTATTCACATTGAAAGTCAGGCGCACATCGTCAATCGTATTGTGATTAAATGTCTTGTTTCCGCGTACGATACCGGCGCAGTTGATAAGTACGCCGATGCGCTCAAACTTGCTCAATACTTGCCGATAGGTCTCCACCACTGCTTCATCGTTGGTGATGTCCACTTGATAGGTCGTTACATTGCCTAACGTGCTGAATTGCATACGGGTAGCCTCTAACGAAGTAGGATTTACATCCCAAATAATCAAATTCTTCGCACCCTTTTCAAGACAAATCCGCCCCATAATCTTTCCAATACCCGATGCCCCACCCGTGATGAGGACATTCTTTCCTTTAATCTTTGTCATACTAATACCTTATTTATGTTGTCTATAGCGAACAGCCGCTATAGTTTCGATTTCAAAACAAAAACTCCCTGCTCCGAGACCCGCTTGAAGCAGGGAGTGAAAATGCGCCTTTTTGCAAGGCTATGGGGTGTTATTCTTTTGGCAAAACGGTGATGGGGATATATTCGAATTCCCCATAGTCATAGATACTTTGGGTATAAACATAATTCACTTGAATTGTATCTATACCTACTTTGTTTGCATGTACTATAATTGTTTTTTTTGTACGGTCGCCTAAAGTACAAATAGAATCTTCGGCATGATGCAATGTAAATGCAATATCTCGTACGCGTGGGTGTTTCACCTCGATAACTGTTTCTTCACCTATTGTTAGGGTGTCGTTCCGACAATTACCTCCGGGCGTTTGTACTCACATGAAACCAAGCATACTAATGCCATCAAAATAAAAATACTCTTTTTCATATTACTTTACGAATTTTATTTGATTAGTTGTTTTATCTATATACAAGTTATACTTATTGGTAGAGTAGTTTGTTTATTGATAGTTGTATATATTTATTCAATTTCTTTTTATATTTCTTGCCACCGGCGGCGTGGGAAACACAAAAATCGACCAATCGGGCATACCCATACCCTGCCCATTATATTTTGCAGTACTCGCTGCAAAATATAATGAGTAAGATACGAATGAAAATATACTAAAAGCAGAAATTTACTTGTACATAAAACGCTTGATAGAGCGTTTCGGAGTCTTCTCAAACTCGTTGGCTACCAATTCGATAGCGGTGATTTGGCTGTATTGTGGGAGCTGTTTATTCAGTTCCCTGCGGTTCTGCTCCATAATCTCGTTGAAGGAGTTTGCGCCATGGAGCAGTTTCTTGCCTTCGGGCGAGTTGTCGGGGAATACCAAAGCCACAAGTTTACCCTCTCGGTCAACCACAACTGACTCAACCACGCAAGGCATGTTGTTCAGTTTGTCCTCTATCTCCTCGGGGTAGATGTTTTGTCCCGAAGGTCCGAGAATCATGTTTTTGCTACGACCTTTGATAAAGATATTTCCCTCTGCGTCAACGATTCCGAGGTCGCCCGTGCGCATCCAACCGTCTGCGGTGAAGACTGCTTTGGTGGCTTCCTCGTTTTTGTAGTAGCCTTTCATCACGTTGATTCCTTGCACTTGCAGTTCGCCTTCTTTGTGTTGCGGGTCATCCGAATCCACACGCACATGACATTGCGGCAGGTCTTTTCCGCAAGAATGGAATTTGAAGCGATACCAATCTTCATACGAAATCAGCGGTCCGCATTCGGTCATGCCATATCCTACGGAATATACAAAACGAATATCTCTGAGACATTGCTCCACTTCTTTGTTCAGTGCAGCACCGCCGATAATCAGGTATCGCAACTGTCCGCCGAAAGCCGTCATCAGTTTCTCGTTCACTTTCTTGCGAATGATATTTTTAATACCCGGAGTGTGCCACAGCACTTTCATAATCGGTTTATTGATAACGGGGAACACGCTTTTCTTTACGATTTTTTCGATAACCAAAGGCACCGTCAAAATCATAAACGGGTGTACCTCTGCAAAGGCTTTCATCAGTGCCGATGGGGTTGGAGCCTTGGTCAGAAAATAGGTCTCTGCGCCGTCGCAAACCTGATAGAGGAACTCAAACATCAATCCGAACATGTGCGCGATAGGCAGCATGGAAAGCACTTTGTCGCCATGTTTGTGAGGAATACGGTTGCAGGCAAACTCTACGTTTCCGCTCAGATTCAAGTTGCTTAACATCACGCCCTTAGGGGCACTGGTCGTTCCGGAGGTGTAGTTGATAAGAGCCAAATCATCCAAGTTGTCATTCGGATAATGCACATCATCTTTCTGTACGCCTTGGGGGAATTTCTCTTTGAACAAACTATCTACTTGTGCGTATGTTTTTTCCACCTCTTCGTTCTGACTGCCAGCCAACGAGTAGTCGTCCATAAACACCATACCTTTCAAGGCGGGCATCGTACTGAAATCTACTTTCTTCTTCACATTCGGACCTACATAAAACAGGCTTGCCTCCGAGTGGTTTACAAGGTTCTGAATACCCTCGCCGGTAAAGTCCGGCAAGATACTTACAGCAACAGCCTTATAGGTTTCTATAGCCAAAAAAGTTACGCCCCAGTTTGCGCAGTTGCGTCCGCAGAGGGCTATTTTGTCGCCCGGTTTAATGCCTAATGCCTCAAATGTAATATGCAGACGCTCAATCTGTTCTGCCAATCCGGCGTATGTGTACTTGTTGTCGCTATCCAAGTCGGCGAGTGCCAACTCGTTCCAACGATTTTTCATTGTTCCTTCAAGGAACTCCAAATAGTGTTTCGTTGCCATATTGTTTCTAATGAGTTACAATTTATGAATTACTTTGCGCGCTACACCTTAATATAAATATATATAATATAGGCATATCCTTTGCGTGGTTTCGGTGCAAAGGTACTGCTTTTTACTTGAACAACTGTTCAAACTGCGAAAAACAATGCATAATCCGTATATCTATAAGTCTTTGAATGTGTAGATTTTATTCGGATTTTATCAACTCATAGAGGTAATTATATTGTTTCGGGAAGATGTTAAAGTCCATCGTTTCGCCATTTTGTCCGCTGTCGTAGCCGTCTTTTACGTGTGTGAACATCAGTGCCAGCAGGTCAATGTCGATATTTGGGCGCACAAGCCCCGCGCGGATACTATTGCGAAGGGCTTTTTTCCAAAGTTCTATCTCCGAAGTGTAGAGTCGTTTGGCTTTTCGGGAGAGTAGGGGAAAAAGATTATAAGCGGTGAACATTAGGTTTACCACATTGGTAGTATTGATATTTTTGTTCTCGAATGTTTGTAAGGCATCTTGCAGACTATTCAAATAGCCGAGCATAGCCTGTATCATATCGGGAACAAGGATGGTATCAGGCTGCTGGAGGGCTTTTTGTTTAGGGCGCATAAAATAGCGTTCCATACATACTTGGAACAACTCGTCTTGCGACTTAAAATAGTAGTACAATGTCCCTCGCCCCATATCAAGGGCAATCTGTAGGTCGGTGATAGAAACGTTGTTATAGCCGTTGAGAGCATATAACTCCATTGCACGAGTAATGATATATTCCCTTCTATCCTTCATAGTGATAAGAGCAAAATCAGGCTTTTTCTTTGATGGAGTCGAATCCCTGCCCGAAGACACCTCGAACTTTGCTCTGACTCACAAAGGCATCAGGGTCGATGGAACGGACAAGGCGGAAGATCTTTGCTGACTCGTGTTGGCGCGCGATGCAGGTGATAACCTTGGTAGGCTCTTTGGAATAGCCTCCTTGCGCCTCGAGAAACGTAACTCCACGCGGCACTTGCGTCATAATGGCTTCGGCTATTTCATTGTATTTTTTGGAGATAATAAAGAACTGCACCGACTGCCGCATACGGTTCATTACCCAATCGACCGCCGAAGAGTACATAAACGTATAGCAGAGGCCGAACAATACTTTTTCCAGACTCCGCACATCCGGCAGGAAATAGGCACAAAGTATGATGACAATATCACATGTAAGCAGCACACGCCCCATAGGCAGGTGGTGGTATTTATTGACGATCATAGCAATAATGTCTGTACCGCCGGTAGAACCATTATTCAGGAATAAAATTCCCAAAAAAGACCCGACACAGAGACCTCCCAAGATAACTCCCATAAATGGGTCGGAAACGATAGGTTCCTTAGCAATAGGCACCAACTTGAGCCAAACAGTAAGCCAGAAAACACCATAAACCGTTCGTATGCAATACCGCCAACCGATAGTGAATGCTGCTATAGCAAGCAGAATCAAGTTGAGTACCATCGAACTCATCCAAATAGGTATGAGCGTTCCCGTGGCGAAATAGATAATCTCGCACAAACCGGTAAGACCACCTCCGACAATTGTATGCGGCACCAAAATCTGGTTGACCGATAGCGCATAGGGGATAGTACAGACGGCTATCATAAAATACTCCTTGATAGCAATCAGCGGTTTCATACGCTGATAATGCTGGAGATGTTCTTTGAGTTGTTCACTCGGTTTCATTTATTCAACAAACACTGAATATCCAATTAACAAGTAATAATTAACAATTAACAATTAACAATTAATATACACAGCGCGATGCTATCCTCCCGACATCCACTCGATTCTGCAATTAAGGATTCTAATTGTGCTAACTGCAGGGTAAGGTCAGGGAATAGTTAGGAAAACGGCAATGCGTGCTTTTTTCGACTATTCCAAAAATGTTAATACTTTGCTACGAGGTTTCTATCGCCGAAACCGTTGTCCACACGGCTGACAGGTATCCAGAACTTGTTTTCTGCCACCCAATCGGTGGGATAAGCCGCTTTGCGACGCGAATAAGAGTGTTTCCATTCGTCGGCAACCACTTCGTATTCGGGGTGCGGTGCATTAATCAACACATTATCTTTTGGTTCCGCTTCACCACGCTCAATCTCGCGAATCTCTTCACGGATAGTAAGCAAAGCGTCGATAAAACGGTCTATTTCCTGCAATGATTCCGACTCCGTCGGCTCAATCATCAGTGTGCCATGTACGGGGAAAGAGAGTGTTGGCGCATGATAGCCGAAGTCCATCAAACGTTTTGCGATGTCCGACTCGGTGATACCAATAGCGTGGAATTGGCGACAATCGAGAATCAACTCATGTCCTACTCGCCCGCGCGTACCTACATATACAACACCATATGCATCACGCAATTTGGCAGCCATATAGTTAGCACTCAAGATTGCCGCTGCCGTAGCTGCACGCAACCCCTCTGTACCCATCATAGCGATGTAACTATAACTGATGAGTGCCATATTTGCATTACCATACAATGCCGAGGAAACCCGGTTATGGTCAGCAGTAGGCATAGACGCCACGAGATGCTCTGCGCAGCAGATAGCCCCGACACCCGGACCACCACCGCCGTGAGGACTAGCAAAGGACTTATGCAAATTCAAATGGCATACATCGGCACCAATAAAAGCAGGATTGGTGTAACCGATTTGGGCATTCATATTGGCTCCGTCCATATAGACTTGTCCGCCGTTGTCGTGAATGATTTGGCACATTTCGCGAATAGCCATCTCAAAGATACCGTGTGTGGAGGGGTAGGTAATCATACACCCAGCCAAGATGTTCTTGTTCTGTTCTGCTTTCTCGCGCCAGTCATTAAGATCGGTATTTCCCTGTTCGTCGCATTTGACTACCACCGGTACGAAACCAGCCTGCACACACGAAGCTGGATTTGTGCCATGTGCGGAAGCGGGGATAAGCAATACGTTACGTTGTGATTGTCCCGACTTGTGCAAGAAATCACGAATGGTAATCAGTCCCGTATATTCACCAGCGGCACCCGATGTCGGCTGCAAATTGCACGCAGCAAAGCCTGTAATAGCGCAGAGTTGTTCTTCCAATTCTTCCAATATCTCGCGGAATCCCTCCACTTGATCGGCAGGAGCCATCGGATGAACAGCAGTAAATCCCGGCCATGTGATCGGGGTCATCGCTGTGGCGGGGTTGAGTTTCATAGTGCACGAACCGAGCGGAATCATCGAATGTGTCAAACTGATGTCTTTGCGGTCGAGACGCTTGATGTAGCGCATCATTTCGGTCTCGGTGTGATACTTCCGGAATACATCGGCACGCAGATAATCCACCTCACGGATACGACTCTCGTCTATTGAGCACAATCCATCGAAAGCACTCTCGTTCTCCTCGTATTGCGGCATATTTCCGCTTGTCTCGGCAAAGAGTTCGATAAGGTCGTTCATATCATCAATGGTAACGGTCTCGTCCAACGAGATCCCAACCCAACCATCCTGATCGTAATAGAGATTGATGTCCAATGCTTCAGCTTTCTCTTTGAGGCGCGTTTGCCAATCGGCATTTTCACCGGCAGTAATCTTCAATGTATCAAAGAATTCCGTATTTTCCTGTCGGTAGCCGTATGCCTGAATCATCTCGTTGAGATAGGTGGTTTTCGAGTGGATTCCCTCGGCAATCTCCCGAATACCCTCTGCACCATGATAAACCCCATAGAAACCTGCCATCATCGCACAAAGTGCTTCAGCAGTGCAGATATTCGAGGTGGCTTTTTCGCGTTTGATATGTTGCTCCCGCGTTTGTAGTGCCAAACGGTAGGCCGGGTGCTCATAGGTATCTTTGCTAAGCCCGATAATACGTCCCGGCAGGTCTCGTTTGTATTCGTCTCGCGTAGCCATATAGCCTGCTGTAGGTCCGCCAAAGCCCATTGGCAAACCGAAACGCTGCGCCGTACCGCATACAATGTCGGCATCTAACGGTCGCAACAATGCCATTGCCATCAAGTCTGCTACAATTGCCACTTTCAGCCCCGCTGCATGGCAATCTTCAATCCAATCCGTATAATCCTCTATGGCTCCATCGGCATTGGGCATTTGTGCTATTGCACCGAAATAGTCGGTTGTCGGCTCAAAATCGGCGTACCGACCGATGACCAACTCAATTCCCTGTCCGGCTGCACGTGTCTGCATAACGCTCAAGGTATTTGGAAAAATCTTTTCATCCACAAATACTTTGCAAACCCCATTTTTCACCTGCTCTCTCGAGCGCAAGTTGCGCATCATTGTAACCGCTTCGGCAGCCGAAGTGGCTTCATCAAGAAGAGAGCAGTTCGCCAAAGGCAGCCCTGTCAGGTCAGAAATCATCGTTTGGAAATTAAACAGAGCCTCCAAACGTCCTTGGCTCACCTCAGCCTGATATGGTGTATATGATGTGTACCAAACAGGGTTTTCCAGCACGTTGCGGCGGATAACCGATGGGGTGATGGTTCCATACCAACCGCGACCAATATAACTGCGGTTCAGCACATTAGCCTGCGCCGAAACAGTAAGTGAGTCAAGCATTTGCTGCTCTGTCAGCGGTTCGGGTAACTCAATCGGCTCTTTGAGCAAAATATCTTCCGGCATCGTTTCAGCAATCAATTGCTCTACCGATTCGGCACCAATCACTTTGAGCATCTTTTGCTCATCTTGCTCACTGAGACCAATGTGTCTCTGTTTGAGGTAGTTCACTTTCACGATAAAAAGGGTTTATAAAAGGTTCGTTATAGGGGTATTATATAAACGCACAAAGGTACTATATTTCTACGGAATGTGCAAGATTTTATGCTGAAAAACATATATTTCGCTTGCAAAACGCAAAAAACACTTGCATAATCCACCGAAATACGTTACCTTTGCAATCGAAACATTTTTTACGATCGAAACATTTAGAAACAACGTAATGAAGAAGAAAGAGGACGCATACGCAAAAATGTGGGAACTGAACCCGATATGGGATGTTCTGACAGATGACGAAAAAGAGTGGATCAGCGAGCAGGCAGAGATTGTCAACTACAAGAAAAATGAACTGATTCACAGCGAAGGCGATATGGCCGGCGATATGTGGATGCTGATCAGCGGTCGCGTGCGTATATATAAGGAGGGCATCGGTCAGCGTGCGCAAATTATCCGTTTGCTGAAGCCCTACGATATGTTCGGTTATCGTGCCGTTATTGGGGAGGACCGTTTCACTTCTTGTGCCAGTGCTTTCGAGCCTTGTACAACCTATCGTGTTCCTGCTTCTGTGTTTTTGACTTTGTTGCGCCAGAATAGCGATTTTTGTTATCAAGTGCTGGTGGCAATGGCACGCGACTTGGCAGTAGCCGAACTACAAACCATCAACCTGACCCAAAAACATATCCGCGGACGTTTGGCAGAGTCGTTGCTTACACTCAAGAATAATTACGGTTTGGACGAAGACGGTTGTACGCTCTCGATGTATATGAGTCGCGAAGACCTTGCTAATATGAGCAATATGACGACGAGCAATGCCATTCGCACCCTTAGTCAGTTTGCACAAGAAGGGTTGATTAGCGTGGACGGGCGAAAAATCAAACTCCTCAATGAAGAGGAAGTGAAGAAAATTTCCCGATTAGGATAAAATCTAATTATGAATTATGAATGAGGAATTATGAATGATTTCTCGTTCTCTTTTTTCTTTTACTGCTATGGGCGACCTTTTCTTGAGATAGGAGGGTGGTAGTACATTCTGAATCCTTTTTTCTATGTCCTCTTTGGCTGAATATATAGAGCAGGCGGTTCTACCGCGTTATGCGGCTTTTGACAAAGGGCATCAGCGGGACCATGCGGAGAGTGTGATTGCAGAAAGCGTCAAACTCGCACGGGAACATCACGTTGATACGGATATGGCATACGTGATTGCCGCTTATCACGACTTGGGGCTTTCTATAGACCGAGAGTTTCATCATATTCATTCCGGTGAAATACTGATGGCAGACGAGCATTTGCGCGAGTGGTTCACAGAGGAACAACTGCTCATTATGCGTGATGCTGTAGAGGATCATCGTGCCAGCAGCAAACAGCCACCTCGCACTATCTATGGTGCCATCGTGGCAGAGTCTGATAGGCAATTAGAGCCGGAGACGGTTATTCGCAGAACGCTTCAATACGGATTAAAACTAAATCCGACTGCCGATTTTGAATGGCATTTTGCCCGAATGTGCGAGCATTTGCGAGGTAAGTATGCCGAGGGTGGGTATATGCACCTTTGGCTTAACTCGGAGCGCAATATGCGTAATCTTCATTCGCTCCGTGATATTATTTCCAATCCATCTTTTCTGCGTGCCACTGCCTTCCGCTTATGGCAGGATATGCATTGATTCTTTTTTGTGCTATTTGCCGATTGCTTTCTTGAACTCTTGGGCGTGGTGTCCGGGGACAAGGAGATGGTGGTTGGCAATGGGGTCGGACAGCAAGTAGGGAATGACATGACGGGTCTTGAGCCATACTTGCGTGCGGCATAGGTTCGGCTGGTGCTGGTTGCGTGTGAGTGTTACATTCTCCGCAAAGATACGGGTTAGGTCGCCGTTCACTTTCACTAATGTATAGTCGCCCAGCGGCAAGTCGGCGTGCAGGGAGATGCCGATACCCGACTCGAAATGCGTCTCGTATTCATAGCATTTCACCATATTGAGCGGAATGGTACAATGCGCCCACAACATTTCACCAGTGGTTGTGTTGACGCGAGCGGGGTTGCATTGGAAGCCCGAACAGCCGGTCAGTCGATGCGCCAGTACCATAGTCAGCAGGGCCGGCACATCGCCTTCGCAGGCGGCAGGAATACCCTCTGCATTGAGTTTTGCCAATGCTAAACAACCCGTGTTTTTGACGGTGGTAAGCAAGTCGAAACAACGGAGAGTGAGCCCCGTAAGTTGATATGTATCAACTATTTCGCGCAGGCGGTTGTATATTTTTAATGCGCCTGCTTCTCCGCTTTCAACCTTTCCGAGAGAGGTTACTTCGCAGATGTCTATTTCCACTAATTCACAATTCAAACGGGTGCGAATAGCCTCCACATCATAAGTGGAAGCGATGAGCCAATCGCTCGGTTTACCGATGAGTCCTAATCTGTCCATGTCCGTGATGTTGATTGATCCAACTGAGTATTTCGCAGCACGCCGCAAGAGAGTTGCTTTGCTCGCCAGCGATGAGGCAAATGGGTTCGGCGAGAGTGATTTCGCCCGATTGTACTTTTTCGAGAAAGAGTGCTTCGCTGCCGCCTGTAAGTACCGCAACGACTTGATTATCAATCAGCCATTCGGGGTCAGGCTCAAAAGGCAAACTCAATGCCTCGTGGTGCAACGAAGAGGATAAGATGATGAGTTTGTGATGCATGATATAGTGTGTTTTAGAGGATTATGCCCAAACAATACGTTCCGCCAACTGCGGAAATAGTTGTTAGACCAAATATCCAGTTCGTGCGGGGCAGAAAAAGGTAGTATAGTCAAATTTGGAATAGTAAATCTTATAAAATTGGATTATCTCTTCCAAATTTGACTGCGAAGATACTATAAAAACCGCTAATATGCAAATACTTACTGAATTATATATGTGTGTTTTGCTACTTGTAATAGATGTTTAATATGTTTAACATATTTCTTCGTACTAATAAATACCAATCACAACAAACATTACTGAGACGAAGTGGATTTTTATAGCAAACACACCATCTTTCTCTTCATATTACAACAATTAGTTGATAATTATTGCATACGTCAAATAAAATGTATATCTTTGTGGCAGATTGATGTAATGACATTTGTCCGTGTATGATTATAAATATAGTACTGTATATGAAAACATATTATGATTATATGGCAGAGTTATCTGCAGAAGATGTTAGAAAAGGGTTATTGGAATATGGACTATTTGCTGACAAGTTGCCAAATTTTCTTTCTGCAGAAACATTTTTCACTTATTGTAATCAAAAGGGCTTTCCGACTTTTACACAAAAGGGAGGATGGGACTATGTAAGGTATGATAGTATTCGCAATACCAACATAGTCCGAAACTTTGCAATACCAACACCATTTGCTTACTCCAATTTATGTAATGGTCTCGCTTCACAATGGGATGCGATATTATCACATTTCCAAAGACAATCGGATAATATGAGGTATAAACATAGCCAAATTCATATCCAAAAATTGGATGACAAACCTTATCTATTTGAAATGAATCATAATTATCACGATAAAGATGAATATGTGAATGCTATCATACATCGGTTACCTATACATAAACGATATGTAGTAAAAGCCGATATTTCAAGTTGTTTCCCTTGCATTTATTCACATGCAATATCATGGGCACTTGTGGGGAAGGATGTTGCTAAAGCGCATAAGAATGACAATGTGTGGTATAATAAATTAGACGAACAAAGCCGCCATTTGAAATACAACGAAACCTGTGGTTTGCTCATCGGACCACACACCTCTAATATTCTTTCTGAAATTATACTTACAACAATAGATGCAATCCTTTCAGAGAAATATGATTTCGTTCGCTATATTGATGATTACACCTGTTACGTTTCCACAGAAGATGAAGCGGAAAAATTCCTATTAGATTTGTCTGAAGAACTTAAGAAATTTGAACTTTCATTGAATATAAAAAAGACAATTATCGCACGATTACCGCTATCATCAAACACAAGTTGGATTAGTGCTATCAATGGATTCTATATTGGAGCAACGAAAAGAGAAGATGTGCAAAAAACTGTATTTTTACTTGCTCGCTTAGAGGCATTCATCAATATGTGTATCAGTCTGGCAGACTCTACAGGAGATAGTGCGGTTTATAACTATATGATAAAAGTTGTTTCTTCATGCTATTTAGGGGAAAAAGCACGATGTTTCTATATTGATGTGGTGCACCATTTATTGTTGTTATATCCATACCTGGTGCATTGTGTTGAAGAATATGTTTTTGTACCTTTTTCTGTTAGTAAAGCAAGAATCGAAGAAATCGCAAACCAATTGTATGAAATTGGTGTACAAAAGCATTTGTATGAGGCATGTTCCTTTGCTTTATATTGGGCTATCAAATATGATTTTAATATAACATCTGCTTATGTAGATAAGGCTTTACAAAGTGGTGATTGTATATTCTTATTACTTTCATATATAAAATCTAATCATATAAAAGATAGCGAAGGGCTACAGAAATTATTAGGAGAAGCAATTAATAGAAAAAACGAGATTGACAAGTATTGGCTTTTTGTTTATGAAGTACTTCCTAAAACTGCATTAGTTGGAGATTATAAGTGCATCAAAAGTAAAGGAATTACATTTCTTAGACCAGAGTTCCAATTGAGGAACATATAACATTTGCGTAAATGTAAAAGAATGTGTACCTTTGCAGACGTAAAGGATAATTTATCAATATGATACAATTAACAAACCGATAAACAACTATATAAAATAAATTGCTTATGTAAACCGGCATCGTAAAGGCGATGCAACGACATATTTTTAACAGCATTGGCTATTATTTCACACTCAAAGAAAAAAGCGTCGGAAACTATTTTCTCTGAAAAGAAATAGTGCTAATCACTCACGGAGCATCGAACTCCTACAATAACCCGTATAGTTACACGACAGTGTGAACTATCTTTGGGTTATTGACAGGTTTCTCCGACGCTTCCTGTTGAGTGTGAAAAAGATAGATTCACACTTTCTTTTTACCTACTATTTCTACCGCTGAGATTGATAGCATTGCATAAATCTATCAATCTATATGGCAAAAAGCAACAATTCCAATCTGGTAAACCATACCGAAAAGGGTGATTTTTATCCGTATTCGTCGGATAAGCCCCATTTGATTGGAGAGAAGCAGAACTTGGTCAAACATAGCGGACAAGTCTTTACTCCTGCATTTCTTGTTAAAAACATCTTAGATATCTGCCATTATACGGGTACAGATATTCTGCAAAAGCACATCATCGACAATAGTTGTGGTGATGGTGCTTTTTTGTGCGAAATTGTGGAACGTTATTGCTCTGCATATATACAAACAGGTTCTGATATATGCATGCTTAAAAGTCATCTGGAGCAATACATCCATGGTATAGAATTAGAGCAAGAAGCCTATGAAAATTGTCTATACAATCTCAATCTTGTTACCCGTAAATATCAGATAAACAATGTGCAATGGGACGTTCTTCATCAAGATGCTCTTTCTGTAATGTGTTTTGATGGTGCAATGGATTTTGTGGTAGGAAACCCTCCTTATGTGCGAGTGCACAATCTGAATACGCAATATCAAAATGTCAAGCGTTTTTATTTTGCCAATGCAGGGATGACGGATATCTATCTCGTCTTTTTTGAAATAGGATTCCGGATGCTCAATTCGACGGGACGTCTGTGCTATATCACACCGAGTTCATGGCTCAATAGTGTGGCAGCGACGAATATGCGGGCATATATCCTTGCCAAGAAAACGCTATGCACTTTGGTGGATTTAGGACATTACCAGCCTTTCGTCGGGGCAACTACTTATACTCTAATCTCATACTTTGACAAAGCCCATACAAATGAAATAGTAAACTATTACCTGTATGATGAACAGGAGCATAAGCCTAAGCAATGGCAGCAAGTACACCTCGAGGATATTTCAATTGAGGGCAAATTTTATTTGGCAGCCAAGCAAGAGTTGCAAATGTTGAAACAAATACGCTCTATCACAATACGCAAATGGTGTGTCGTTAAAAATGGTTTTGCAACACTTGCAGATAACGTCTTTATTGGAGACTTACCTTTTTCAGAATACACAATACCGATTTTGAAAGCCTCCACAGGCAAATGGAGTCGCGCTTTCTTCCCCTATGATAAAAATGGGAAACCGCTTTCCCAAGACATACTATTTCGGAATGTCGTGATTAAAACCTATATGGAGACGCGGAAAGCAACGCTACTCAAAGGAAAAGCCGAATCAACTAATCCCGAATGGTACTTGTACGGACGCACTCAAGCCCTGAAAGATGTCTATGCTTACAAAATAGCCATCAATACGATTATCAAAGATATGGATAGCATCCGTTTGGAGCCCGTTCCCGATGGAAGTGGTGTATATAGCGGACTATATATGCTAACCAATGTGCCATTCTCCATATTGGAAAGCCTTATTAAATCAGATTGCTTTATCCGTTATATACACACATTAAAGTGCTACAAAAGTGGTGGTTACTACACGTTCAACTCCAAAGATTTAGAGAAATATATTAACTTTCAAATAGAAAACTATGCAAACACAGCAAATTTCATACCCATTGACCAATCAGGGGTTTCTAAATGTTCTCTCACTCTCTTTTAACCAATTTGTGCAATCAGGGACATCACGTAGTACAGCAAAACTAAAACCGTTGCATGGTGCCATTGCGCGCGATTTGGCCTATCGTTTAGGTGCTTCTTTCTCCATTCAATCCCAAGGAGTTGGTAATGATAAGGAGGGAAGCATTATGGGGCGATATGTGGATAAAAAGGTGGATATTACTATCTCAAAGAAGGATGCTACAACGCACAAGGACATCCCTGTCGCAGGAATTGCAGTAAAGTTTGTTATGCAAAACTATTCTCAAAACTCGAACAACTACTTTGAGAATATGCTCGGTGAAACAGCCAATATACGTGCAAATAAATGCCCTTATTTTCAGATATTTATTATCTTGGATAGGCTGCCGTACTACAAGAAAGAGACGAAACGCATCACCAAGTGGGAGCAATTTACGCTACATAATGCAGAGAAATACAAGATCTTATCCAATGACAATGTGGATATGTTTTTTCATACACCCAACAAGACGCTTTTGTACGTGATTCACATTCCCGATAACAATGCATTGCTTGGGGCAACGTCACAAGAGTACATGGATTATTATGCGCAATGTAAAGCCCCGATAGTGTTGTCTTCCGAGCAATATGGCATTTTCGGTAATTCAATCATTATCAACGACTATGAAGCCTTTATAGACAAAGTGTATCATTGCATTATGGCAATATAGTTTTTTATTCCGCATTGCAACAATTTCAGGTGTAATTTTCCTTTTCTCTATTTATTTGTGTTTCTTGGCGCAGGAGGGGCAGGTGCCTTTGATGACAAAGGAGACGGAGTGGGGGACAAAGCCAGCGGGAAGGGCGATGGGGGGGATGGGGGTGTTCTCCAAACAAAAGGATTGTTGGCAGGTCTCGCAATAGAAATGGAGATGACCGTCGGTGTGGCTGCACTCACCATTATGGTGGTGGCAGAGTTCGTAATGGACCACCCCGCGACCGTCCTCAAAAGCATGCACTACATCGTGTTCCGCGAACAGGGTTAGTACGCGGAAGATACTCGACTTATCCAAGTTGAGCATCTCGTTCTCCAAGTCCTTCAGGCTCACAGGGTGGTCCAGATTGACCAAGGTGCTATAGACCAGAATACGATTGACGGTCGGCTTCACCGATTTATGCTCCAAGTGCTGTATGATGGTTTGAGTGTCCATATTGTTGAGATGTTAGATGTTAGATGTTGGAACGCTACGCTGTTAGATTGCTACGCTGTTAGATTATATTATTAAAATTTACAAATAAAAAAGGTTGCCTATCATAAGCCTATCCTATGCTCATCCTATGCTCATCCTATGCTGATTGGTATAGATTTGAAAGGGACTTTTCTTTATTGTATTTTAACAAAAGAGCGTTGCCCTGATTGAGCAACGCTCTTTTTATGAGAGAGATGTACGGATTATCCCAAGAAGGTGAGCAGGATACCTGCAGCCACTGCGGAACCGATAACACCGGCTACGTTCGGACCCATAGCGTGCATGAGCAGGAAGTTGCTCGGGTCGGCTTTCTGACCCTCCATCTGGCTCACACGTGCAGCCATAGGCACTGCACTCACACCTGCGGAACCGATAAGCGGATTGATTTTCTCTTTGGTGAAGAGGTTCATCAGTTTTGCAAAGAGAACGCCACCGGCAGTAGCCAGACTGAACGCGATGATACCCATAGCGAGGATGAGCAAGGTCTTGACATTCAGGAAGGTAGCACCGGTTGCGGTGGCACCTACCGACAAGCCGAGGAAGATGACCACGATGTTCATCAACTCGTTTTGAGCGGTCTTGCTCAGACGGTCAACCACGCCACACTCTTTCATCAAGTTACCGAGCATCAAGCAGCCGATAAGCGGTGCTGCGTCTGGCAGAACGAGTGCCACGATAGCCGTGATAACGACAGGGAATACTATCTTCTCGGTCTTGCTCACGGAGCGGAGTTGTTTCATCTTGATGGCACGCTCTTTCTCGGTCGTCAGTGCGCGCATAATAGGCGGCTGGATAACCGGTACCAAAGCCATGTACGAATAAGCCGCGATGGCGATAGGACCGAGCAACTGAGGAGCCAGTTTAGAGGTCAAGAAGATAGAAGTAGGACCGTCGGCACCACCGATGATACCGATAGAACCTGCCTCTGCGGGCGTAAAGCCGAGAGCGTTGGCGCAAAGGAACGTAACGAAGATTCCTATCTGTGCAGCAGCACCCAAAATCAGCGATTTGGGGTTGGCAATGAGCGGACCGAAGTCGGTCATCGCACCTACACCGATAAAAATCAAGCACGGATAAAGTCCCGTCTTCACACCTATATATAATACGTCAAGCAGGCCGGCGTTCTTCAGGATAGCGCCATAACTATGGTAAGCTGGGCTATCGGCATCGAGGAACGCTTCCCACAATTCGGGGTGATACATATAGGCGTTAGGCAGGTTTGTCAGCAGCATACCGAATGCGATAGGCAGCAACAGCAATGGTTCGTACTGCTTTCTGATAGCCAGATACAACAGGAAAAATGACACGAGAAGCATCAAACCTTGACGCCAGTCGATGTTCATAAAGCCCATTGTCTGGAAAAATGCTAAAATGTCAGTCCACATAGTAGTCAGCCGCCTTTATCCGAGTACAACAAGCAGGTCACCTTGCATTACATTCTGCCCTGCGGTTACTGCAATCTTGGTAACAGTGCCGTCAAAATCTGCCAGTACTTGGTTCTCCATCTTCATCGACTCGAGCGTCAGCAACAGGTCGCCGCGTTTCACAGCCTGACCCTCTGTTACTGCCACTTTGATAATTGAGCCGGGTAGGGGAGATACCACTTTCTTTCCGCCTGCGGGAGCCTCGGCTGCCTTAGGAGCGGCCGGAGCAGCAGCGGGAGCGGGTTGAGGAGCCGGAGCAGCCTTGGAAGTAACAGGCGCAGCAGCAGGTGCAGCAGCCACGGCAACGGTCTCTATCTCAACGAGTTTGTCGTCTTGCATTACGTTCTGACCCGGTTGTACAAGCACCGACTTGATGGTGCCTTCGTACTCGCTGGTAACTTGGTTCTCCATCTTCATCGACTCCATAGTCAGAAGCAGGTCGCCTTTCTTGACGGGCTGACCGGCAGCGGCAACCACTTTTACGATGCTACCGGGGAGCGGGCTCTTTACAACCACGCTTCCTGCGGGTTGTGCAGTGCGGGGAGCAGCAGGAGCGGCTGCAGCAGCCTTAGGCGCAGCAGGTTTGATAGAAGGAGTAGTCTTCTTTTTGTCGATAGCCACGTGGAATACGGTACCGTTCACGGTTACCTCAGCTATGTTGTCTTCTATCTCATTGACAGTCGTTTCATATTTGCGACCATCGATAGTAAATTGAAATGATTTCATACTTTTAATAGGTTACAATTATTGGCGCCCCGCAACAAAAGATGTTTTTGTGTTCGGTTTGCACTATAATTCATCTTTTATCTATGAAGGTTATTCATACCGTACATCTTGTTGTTCCATTGTGTACGGTGGGGTTGAACAATAGTTTTGGTGTTTTCTTCGTCGTGAACACCGTTATAATAGAGATGGAGAGCCAACGCGATGGCGGCCGTACTGTCGGCTGTCAGCGTGATACGCGCTCTGTCCTCTTTCTGAGTGTGCGCTACGGTTTGCGAGTGTTTTGTCTCAACTTGTTGTTTCGGTTTTACGCGAGGTTGCATAACCCAACCCAAGAATTTGAGAACAAAGACAAACACAACCAAAAGCAACAATACCAGGAGAAAACCTACTCCGGTAATCATCCAAGTGGATGCGTTTACTTCAAGCAAAATCATATTACAATGGGATATTTGAGTGCTTCTTCAGAGGGTTGGTCAGGCGCTTGGTCTGCAGGTTCTCGAATGCGTGGATAATACGCTTACGAGTGTTACGCGGCTCGATGATGTCGTCGATATAGCCACGGTTGGCTGCCTGGTACGGACTTGCGAACAATTCCTTGTATTCTGCCTCTTTCTCAGCAATGAATTTCTTTCTTTCTTCGGGGTCTTCGATAGCCTTGATAGCCTTGGCTTGCAGCACACCTACGGCACCGCTTGCACCCATCACCGCAATCTCGGCGTTAGGCCATGCAAAGCATACGTCGCCACGCAACTGCTTGCAACTCATTACAATATGACTACCGCCGTAAGACTTACGAATGGTGATAGTTACCTTTGGAACAGTAGCTTCGCCATAAGCGAACATCAGTTTTGCACCATGGTCGATGATTCCGGCATACTCCTGACCTGTACCGCACAAGAAACCCGGTACGTCCACAAGGGTAAGAATCTGGATGTTGAAAGCATCGCAGAAGCGTACGAAACGAGCGGCCTTACGGCTGGCATCGCAGTCAAGCACACCGGCAATATAATTCGGCTGGTTGGCAATGATACCTGTCGAGCGACCATTGAAACGTGCGAAACCGCAGATGATGTTGCGTGCGTAGTCTTTCTGTACCTCCATGAAGTCGCCGTTATCAACGATAAGGTTGATGATATCCTTCATGTTGTAAGGTTTGTTGGGGTCGTCCGGAACTATTTCGTTCAGGCTCTCCTCGATACGCATGGGGTCGTCGGTGCATTTCAGTACCGGTGCCTCTTCCATATTGTTTTGCGGGATGAAACTTACCAGACGGCGAACCTCCTGCAGAGCCTCTTCCTCGGTGGCTGCCACAAAGTGGGTTACACCCGATTTGGTTGCGTGTACGCGTGCGCCACCCAGTTCGGCAACGCTTACGTCCTCACCCGTAACGGATTTCACTACTTTCGGCCCCGTGATGAACATATACGAGTTCTGCTCGGTCATCATGATGAAGTCGGTCAGAGCAGGGCTGTAAACAGCACCACCGGCGCACGGACCGAAGATGACACTTATCTGGGGTACGACACCCGAAGCGAGGATGTTACGCTCGAAAATCTCTGCATAACCAGCCAGGGCGCAAGCACCTTCTTGGATACGCGCACCACCCGAGTCGTTCAGACCGATGATAGGAGCACCCAATTTCATGGCTTGGTCCATCACGTTGCAAATCTTCAGCGCCATAGTCTCGCTCAACGAACCGCCGATGACGGTAGCGTCTTGTGCGAAGACGAATACCAAACGGCCGTCAATAGTACCCGAACCTACTGCCACACCATCGCCAAGGAAGACTTTTTTCTCCATGCCGAAGTCGTGGCAACGGTGGGTAAGGAACATGTTTACTTCCTCAAACGAACCCTCGTCGAGGAGCATATTAATACGCTCGCGGGCGGTATAACTGCCCTTTGCGTGATGTTTTTCGATTGCTGCTTCGCCGCCGCCTGCTTGTGCTTTTACGCGGTTATCAATCAGTTTCTGCAGATTATCTTGATTCATAATTGTACGTTATTATTTGGGTTGTTGGCATAACTCGGTCAGAACGCCTTTTGTGCTCTTCGGGTGGAGGAAAGCAATCATCAGGTTCTCTGCGCCTTTGCGGGGAGCCTTGTCGATGAGTTGGATACCTGCTGCTTCGGCCTCTTTGAGGGCTTCTTCAACATTTTCTACGTTGAAAGCCACGTGGTGAACGCCGCCACGACCGCCGTTTTTCTCAATAAACTTAGCGATAGTCGATTCGGGGCAAGTGGGCTCCAGTAACTCGATTTTGGTTTGTCCGACCTTGAAGAAAGCGGTCTTCACTTTCTGGTCTGCTACTTCCTCGATAGAATAGCATTTTTCACCGGTTAAGAACTCGAAGAACGGCATAGCGTCTTCCAAACTGGTTACAGCGATACCAAGATGCTCAATATGAGTTGGTTTCATTGTGTTTTTGTTGTTTATGTTAAACAATAGATGGGTTAATTATTTTGCAATAAAAATTACGCGTTGCGTATTTACATATAGCGCATTGCAAAGGTACTGCTTTTTTCCGAAGTTCCCAAATAAAAAGGCGATTTATTTGCTTTTTGCCTTTCGCACCTTTCAAATCTTGTTTATAGGTCGGCGCATGGTTATTATTCTAACATCAGGCATAGACCGATATGACTGAACGAACGGAGGTTGCGGAACTGGCCATAAGGGCAGTTTCCGTGGTAGGTGCGAAGGCCTACGGCAATACGTGAGAAATAGCCGTCGTAGAGAGGAGTGTTGTAGCGTGTACCGACAAATATATTATATGTAAAAACGCGCGTCTCCGATTGCATAACCGGTTCTATATCATTTGTTTCGTTTTCCAAGTTGTAGCCGTACAAGGCACGGTTGCGCACCTCGGCAGAGACAATCCCCTGAAAACCGTGGCGCGATGTGGGCGACTGGTATTGGTATTGCAGGTAGGCTTCCCAGGGCGACAGACGTGGTTGGGTAAGTGTGCAGTCGCCGTCTTCCTTATCCACTTTGTACCAGCCTTTGTGCCAATTCCAAAGAAGCATCAATCCTACACGGAAGCAATGGTTTTCGGTATAGCGGTTTTCCGCCTCGTTGAGCGTGAACGTGAATTCGGTATAATTGTACGACACATTCACACGCCGTAAGACTCGATTTTCCGATACTTTCTGTATTTGCAATTCATCACCGATGTGGGTGGATTCATGTTTGAACGGTGACCAACTAAGGGCATAGTTGCGGGCAAAATCCCGATTGATACGGTGCATAAATGCCACGGATGGCAGGGCGATGCGATAGTCTGTATCTACAATCGGGGAAGTCTTCCCTCCGAACAGATCCATCCATATATTGGCAGACATAGCCGCTGTAACACTCAGAGCCATAGTGGAATCAGCGAGTTGCCCATACCAAAGCGGCAACTGAAAACCGAAGATACCGAACGTCTGCGTGCGGTAGTCTTTTCCCGAATGTTCCCAGTCGTAAACGGGGTACATCTTGGTATAAGCCACATCCATACGCACAAAATTGGGGTGTTCGTCAGCATACAAACTATGTCCGAAGGGACTGTAACGAAACAGTCCGTCGCCAAAAGCGGTATGAGCAGCAGAAAGAGTGGACACGATAAAAAGCATCCACAAAACGCCTACTATGTGCTTCAAATGTCGCATCTTTCCAACTGACGACATAATCCTATCCTCCCGATATACTCCCGACATCCTCCCGACAATTATAGAACGAGGATGTTGTATTTTTTCTCGTGTACATTTACTTGCAAAATAGCCAAACTTTCAGCGTTATTTTACATCATAATCATAATGAACAAAGGTGCAATACTTATCAATAGTTTCTTCTTCCAACAGGCGGTTAAATAAATCAACAACATCAGCGATTGTGATCTCTTGCTTATCTCGACCTTTGAAATGAACCGTAGATTTACCCGTTAATTTCACTAATTTACGTTCCGAAATGGTATAGCATGTTCCATAAACAGATGTATAGGGAAAATCTTGTTTCCGGTTGAGCGGCTGCATAGTATCAAAATCAATGGTACATATATCCCGCCAATCGGCATTTAAGAAAACGTGTGGGGTGCTTTCCCTGAAACTGATGTACGGATAGCAAATATAGAACCCGTTTTTGAGCGGAATATATTTGCTTGCCGTAGCAAGTTCGCATAATTCATACTTATCACCTACAACTTCTGAATATGCCGTCCCGTTTTCTACCAATTGATCCGTACAAATAAACAGGGGATTTTCTGCACGAAGACGCGGGAATGTCGGGATATAATAATCTCCACACCGCCGGCAGTATCTTGAGAGTTCGCCAACCACAGCGGTGCTATCACTTCCTGTCGGAATAGGAATTGCTACTATTTTTTGCAGATAAGCGGTATCTGTAAACCGGAAAATACCTATACTATGCCCATCAGGGTCTCCCCCGTCGATTAAATTATCACAGCCTGTAAACAAACACAGAGCAAATATGGTGAATGCGCCTAAAAATTGTGTGTGTTTCATGATGATAAAAGTATGAGTTTATTTTTTCTTCTTTTCGTTTTTCTCGTCGGGGGCTTGTGCCACCTCTGGGAGCAATGGGCGGCGGTAGGCACGGATGATGAGATAGAGTCCGAGAAGGATAAACGGAATGCTGAGCCACTGCCCCATATTGAGCAGTTGGTTTGCCTCAAATGCCTCTTGGTCGTTCTTGATAAACTCCAATCCGAAGCGGGTAACAAAGACAATCTCGAAGAACACACCGAGCAGCAATCCCTCGCGGCGATAGGCTTTGAATTTCCAGTACATTACCTGCGTAACCGCCATAGCCACAATGCAATAGAGCATTTCGTAAATCTGCGTTGGGTGGCACGGAACGGTCTGCCCGTCGCGTACAAAGATAAATCCCCACGGCATATCGGTAGGACCTCCATAGATTTCGCTGTTCATCAGGTTGCCGAGACGAATGAGCGTTGCCGTAAAGCAGACACCAATACACAGACGGTCGAGAATCCAAATCCAAGATGTTTTATATTGCGGGTATTTGGAGAATTCTTTTTTGTTGAGCAAGATTGCGGCAATCATCAACCCGATAGCCCCTCCGTGGCTGGCGAGACCACCCTCCCATATTTTGAGAAGCATCAGCGGGTGCTCAATGTAAGGGTTGCGGTAGTTGATTGTCCAACCGAAAATCTGCACGGGGTCGGTGGATATATTCATCATTTGGCAGTAGCGGGCAAGGGCAGGGTTGGTTACGTCGTGCCACTCGTAGAACCAACAATGCCCGAGACGTGCACCGATGATGACTCCCAATACCATCCATATAAAGAGTTTATCCACCCAATCGGCAGGGCAGTGCTCGTGTTTGTAGATTTTTACTTGCATCAAATAGCACAAGTAAATTCCTATTGCCCACAAAAGTCCGTACCAGCGTATGCCGCCATCGCCGATGTGTATGAGAATAGGGTCAACGTTCCATGTAATGAAATCAAGCATATTTTGTAGTTTATGGGTTTATGAGTTGATTAGTTTATGCGTGGTTTAACAGGTTTATTGGTTGAATAGAATTTAATTGTGCATTATGATTGAATCACCTCCCCCAATTGAGTTTGTCGCGAAGGGACTTTAGGAAACTATTTTCGCCCACTTGCACCACTTTGATTGTATAGGGTGCGCGTTCTATATGGATTGTAACATCTGTACTGAGTATCTGGCTTCGTCCGTCCACACTGATCATGTAACTGCTGTAGCGGCTGGCTACCTTCAAATCGAATTTCCAATCGTCGGGCACAACCAATGGGCGGACAGTCAGACTATGAGTAGCAATAGGAGCCAATATCAACCCGCGCGTTTGTGGAACCAAAAGAGGACCACCGATAGAAAGGTTGTATGCCGTACTACCTGTCGGGGTAGATATGACTAATCCGTCAGCGCGGTAGGTGTGCAGGGTTTCGCCGTTGGCTGCAACTTCTATCGAAATCATACTACTCATACCCTGTTTCATAATCGCAATTTCGTTGAGCGCATTCGGTGCCATAATCAGTCCTTCTCGTCCGCAACTGACTCTCAATACGGATCGCTGCTCAATGGTGTATTGACCTTCAATCAACTGTTTCATAATCATATCCACATCCTTGGTTTGTACATCGGCAAGGAAACCCAACTGCCCGCAATTGACACCGATGATGGGGATATTTTTGCAGCCGATAGCAGCGGCGGTGGTTAGGAAAGTGCCGTCTCCGCCGATTGACATAGCAAAATCAATAGGTTCGTTATAGGGACTTTTCGCCTCTTCCTCTCCCTTCCAATCTTCGGGAAACGGCGGAAACTCACGCAAGTTCAGTTCCTGGCGCAGTTCCTGCGAAAGCAAGACATTTACGCCGCGTTTTTCCATAAAAGCAAGGATATGCGACACCTCTATCAAGGTGTTTTCTTTCATCGCATTTCCGAATATAGCAATCGTCATAGTCTGTCTGATTTATGTTGTCCAATACAGCACAAATATACGGCGCAAAGTTACTGCTTTTTGGGGATATGTGCAAGTGCCGATAGTTAAATCTCCCTGACCATTCTCCTCGGTCAGGCAAAGCCAATCCCGCTACCAAAAACAGACTGCCTTTTTCAAGACAGCCTGTTTTTCATATAGAGCGTAGGGATTTTTATTTTGTCAGAATACGGTAGTCCCATGGTTTGAGCGTCATCGTCTCTGTAGCGGAGAGGTTCTTCTGTTCTCCGCAGTTGAAGGCGGTATAGGTGCCTTCGTAGCCGGTGAGGTTGATGGATACAGTCTGCTCCTCAGCCGACATATTCATTATGGCAATGACTGTGTTTTTACCGTTTTCCAAAGGACGGACACACGCAAAAATCTGCTCATTGTCAGCCGGCAGGCGTAGCATCTTTGCACCGAGTTCGGGACTCCACAATGCTTTGTTGGATTTTCTTAACTCGTTCAAATTCTGATACATAGCGTATTGTGGTGCATTCTCTACGCGGTCGATACAATCCTTCTCGAAGAACTCCAAACGGTGATGGCTTCCGCTCAACTGACCAGTGTAGATCAGCGGCATACCGGGCACGATATAGGTGAATGCTGCAAAAAGATTTGCCGCATCGCCCATACGTTCAAACTCGGTTCCGTTCCACGAGTTCTCGTCGTGGTTCGAGGTAAAGTTCATACGGATAGCGTTTGCGCGGGTGGTGGTGTCGGCTTTATTGAAGTAGTTCCACAGGTCTTCTACACTGCTTTTGCCTTGTGCCACGTTGTTCATAATGTGGTGCAGTTCCCAACCGTAGTACATATCGAATGCCGACTCGGTGAGTTCGTAATTTTTTGCTTCGTCTTCAGCCAACGTGAACATATCGGGGTGTGTTTTTCTAAGGTCGCCCATTGCCCAATTCCAGAAATCGGTCGGCACTTCGCCAGCTACGTCGCAACGGAAACCGTCGATACCAATCGAATCCATCCACCAATGCATACAGCGGAGCATTTCCTGGCGCATATCTTGGTTGTTGTAGTCCAGTTTGGAGATGTCGGTCCAGTCGTACTGCACCATCAAATTTCCGAGACTATCGCGATAATGCCACCCCTCATTCTCCGTCCATTTGCTGTCGGGTGCAGTATGGTTAGCCACCCAGTCGAGAATAACCTTAAAGCCGAGGTCGTGTGCAGTAGCGAGCAGGTGTTCAAAGTCGGCACGTGTACCAAACTCCGGGTTGAATTGGCAGTAGTCAATAATCGAATAGTAACTGCCGAGTGTTCCTTTTCGGGTAATAACACCGATTGGTTGGCAAGGCATAATCCATAGAATATCAATTCCGTTCTCGCGCAGTTCCGGCAGGTATGCTTCGGCTGCTGCAAATGTGCCTTCGGGTGTCAGTTGGCGGGTATTGAGTTCGTAGATAGTGGCATCATACGCCCACTTGGCGTGTGTGGTCGGTTCTTGTTTTGTGCAAGAAGCGAGCGTCAGCAGTCCTAACGCAAAAATAAAAAGTTTTTTCATTGTTGATTATAGTTTAGTAATTGAGTAAGTGAGTTTTTTACGGTCAATCTCTATGCGCATAGTCTCTCCCATGTATATGCGGTCGAAGCAAAGCACATCATCAGTTGCCGAAACGGGGATATAATCGCCATATAGCAGCGGCATAGATGAGCGGCGCAAGTGTATCAAGTCTGCTACTTGTCGGCGGAAATTCTGTTCATATTCGTTCAGTCCGTCAAAGCGCATCATGTGGCGGTTATCCGGGTCGTTAGCCCCAACCTCTGCATATTCGTCGCCTTGGTAGATACACGGCACCCCCGGTAGTGTTAGGTTGAGCACCTCAAGCAACAGTGTACGTTTGTATGCTTCATCTATCAGTTGTTTGTTGTCGGTTTGGTCGTTTGGAACGATACCGCAATAGCGTGTCCAGCCTGCCTCTTTCGGGTCTTCCCAGAAATTAACTGCTCCACCGGCAAATGAAGCAAAGCGTACTTGGTCATGATTGCCCGATATATTTCCCATTGTGTGATGTGCTCCGTAGGTGGCGAGAGATGTGCGAATGGTATTGTCTATATCCTGCATACTTCCGTCGTTGCATAAAGCGCGTGTTGCTGCAAAATATACATTGAAGTCAAATTGTGCATTCAGCATGCCCGTTTTAACATAAGAGTTAATCAGTTCGGGCGAACCATAAGTCTCACCAATCATCCATATATGGCGGTCAGGGAAACGCTCTGCCATTTTCTGTCCGAGCATACGCCAATATTGTTCGGGTATATGTTTGCATGCGTCGTGGCGGAAACCATCAAAGTCGTAGTTCGCAAGCCAATAGAGTGCCGAATCTGTCATCGGTTGGCAAACCTCTTCTCGCTCCAAATCCAATGTGGGGATATGTGTATCAAACCATGTGGTGAGTCGTGCTTCATCCCAAAGTCCAAAGTTACGACGTCCGTCGGGTAAGATAGAATCGGTGTGCCAATCGGGGTGTTCTTGCAGAGTGGGGGCATTGATGTGCATGTGGTTGGCTACATAGTCAAGCACCACATTTATGTTGTTTGCGTGCGCGCACGAGAGGAGTTCTTTCAGTTCTTGGTCTGTACCGAGGCGCTTATCGATAGCCGTGGCGTAGATGGGCCAATACCCGTGGTATCCCGAGAACTTGGTGTACGTCTTGGTAGAATCGTACTTGTTGCCGTGGTGGAATACATATTTGCCCCATGCGTCCCATGGGTTTTGTGTAATCGGACTGATCCACAATGTATTAACACCCAGATTGGTAAAATATCCCTCTTTGATTTTTTGTGTGATACCGGCAAAGTCGCCGCCTTGGTAGTCCACAATATCCAAGACTTCGGGTGAGTTTATTTTCCAATCGTTGCTCGTGTTGCCGTTTTGGAAACGATCCACCATGATAGAATAGAGTACTTGTGCCTGATCGTCGTGGCGGTTGAGCAAAGCCGCATCGGTTACAGGTTTGCCGTCTTGTAAAGGAATTAAAATATCGTTGTAAAGACAGGTGTTATCTTCTGCAAAAACACGCAGGTAGGCACGTCCCTTGTTACATTGTTTTATTTCCTTACTTTCAGAAAGGTCAAGGGTATAAGTGCCGTCCTCGTTTGGTGTGAATGATGTACTTGTAATAGGCATATTCTGCACGTAAACCACCAATCGTTCGTTCGTGATCGGTTCCGTGAAACCTACAGTAATACAATTAATTGCACCTTCCGGATTGTGCATAGAGACCAAGCCTTGTTTTACCGGTTTGTTAGGTAAAACAGGGATTACGAAACCGTTATGGTCGTTATGGACAGATATACCTTCGCAGGTATTGCCGTGATTTACGATATCCATTTCTTCGGGTAATGCACCATTGCCCACAAGATTCAATATTTCCAATTGATCACTTACAAGCCAATCAAGTTTGTCGTTCTTTGTCTCTTGCTTTTGGTTCATCAAAAGCGGCACATAATCCGTCATCACCACATGTGTGGTATCGCTTGTCATACGGATAGGGGTAATCGGTAGTCCGGTAGCAATACGTGTAATAGGGTCGGGAGTTGTGCTGCACGCTACAAGGAGTGGCGCAATCAGCCATAAGAAATGTTTTTTCATGGTATGAAATGTGTTAAAAACTTATATTTATTAAAAATACGCTGCAAAGGTACAAAATAAAACACATATATGCAAACTATAATTACCATATAAGTGAGACTTTGGCATTATAATTGGTTCGTGGAAGTATCATAGTATGGCTAAAAATCATTTTGCATAAATCAGAAAAAAGCAGTACCTTTGCAGCCCCAAAAGAAACGGAATGTTTTTGATACAAAATACATTGGTTAGTCTGGATATCTTGGAGAAAGATTTTTGTTGCGACTTGGGTTCCTGTCGTGGGTGTTGCTGCGTCGAAGGCGATGCCGGTGCTCCTATTGAACCCGATGAAGAGCAGAAAATCAATGAGATACTGCCTGTTTTGTTGCCCGATATGACCAAAGAGGCACGGGCAGTAGTAGCGGAACAGGGGATTGCTTACTATGATCCTTCGGGCGACCGTGTTACTTCTATCGTCAATGGCAAAGATTGTGTTTTTGCCCGCACAGACCACAATGGTTGGTGTTATTGCCTTATTGAGAAAGCCTACAACGCAGGGCGTATCGACTTCAAGAAACCCATTTCCTGTCATTTGTACCCGATTCGCCTATCCAAAGTGGGCGATATGGTTGGTCTGGAGTACCACCGTTGGGACATCTGTCATTGCGCTCGCCAACTCGGTAGGAAAATGCATTTGCCTATCTATCAGTTTCTTAAAGAACCGCTTATTCGCCGTTTCGGGCAAGAATGGTACGAAGAACTATGTCTAACTGCTACAGAATGGAAAAAACAATGCGCGCAGTAATTATTACTATTGGAGACGAACTGCTTATCGGACAGGTAGTGGATACTAACTCCGCTTGGATGGCAGAACGGCTGAATGAGAACGGTATCTCGCTCTATCAGATTATCTCTATACACGATGACCGTCAGCATATACTTGCGGCACTCGACGAGGCCTTTGACTGTGCAGATATTGTTCTGACGACGGGTGGTCTCGGTCCCACAAAAGATGATATAACCAAGCATGTGTTGTGCGAGTATTTTGACACCACTTTGGTGGAAGACTCATGCGTGCGCGAGCATATATATGATTTGTATCGCGGGCGTCCCGATGTACTCAACCGCCTGACTGCTACCCAATGGCTTGTACCGCAGTCGGCTGAAGTGTTGCCTAATCGGGTAGGGAGTGCTCCACTGATGGTATTTCGTAAAGGAGAGAAAAAACTCTTTGCTATGCCGGGGGTGCCTTATGAGATGAAAATCGCGATGAATGAGCAGATAATTCCCTATATCTTGCGTCAGATGCACCCGCAAGGCGACATCATTCACCGAACCATCCTCGTTTCGGGGATTTCGGAATCTGCTCTGGCTATTTTGCTCGAAGCATGGGAAAATGCGCTCCCAAAGACCATACACCTTGCTTATTTGCCCAAGGACGGCACTATTCGTTTGCGCCTGAGTACCTACGGAGAAGCGACAGAGGCAGAGATAGAGATGCAGTTGCAACAACTCATTGCATTGGTGCACGACTATATCATAGAAACCGATGACATCCCCCTTGAGGTACATTTGGGTGAGATACTCAAGGCACATCGTCAGACTATCTCCACTGCTGAGTCTTGTACCGGCGGCAAACTTGCCGCTTTGCTCAACAAGCACGCAGGCAGTTCCGCTTTCTATTATGGTTCGGTAGTAGCGTATGACAATAGTGTGAAACACAATGTGTTAGGTGTCCGCCAGACGGATTTGGACATGTATGGGGCTGTAAGCGAACAGGTGGTTCGCGAAATGGCAGAAGGTGTTCGCCGGTTGTGCAAGACCGATTATGCTATGGCTACCAGCGGCATTGCCGGTCCTGACGGCGGAACGGCTGAGAAACCGGTCGGGACGGTATGGATTGCTTGGGCAACGCCTAATGGTACAACTGCCGAATGTTTCCATCTGGGCAAACTGCGTGAACAGGTTACAGATCGTGCCTGCACCCGCGCTATCATCCAAATGCTCCGCATTTTGGAAAATAAAGAATGAAAAATCAGGAAACAAAGCAACAACCTAAAGAAGAAAAATAACGTCTGATTACATGATAATTAACGTTTTCCTATAAACATGCACGCAATAGAACAACTTTTGTTTACTCCCACCATTACCCAATCCATATTGGTGCTGACATTGGTGATAACATTGGGCTTGTGGCTCGGCGAACACGCACGTGTAGGACATTTTTCATTAGGTGTTACGTGGGTGCTGTTTGTGGGGATTGCTGTATCCGCATTGGGTATTCATATCAAACCGGATGTGTCGCATTTCGCCAACGATTTCGGACTCATTCTCTTTGTCTATTCTATTGGATTGCAGGTTGGTCCGTCTTTTTCCCCGTTTAAGCGTGGTGGACTGAAACTCAACCTGTTAGCCACGGCATTTGTTCTTCTGGGGTGTTTCTGTACTATAGGTCTGTATTATGCTACGAACCTCGGTATGGACACTCTCGATGGTGTCCTCTCGGGTGCCGTAGCGAGTACTCCTGCTTTGGCGGCAGTACAGCAGGCGTGTAGTGATGTGCTTGGCTATGTATCGCCCAATGTAGCAACCGGTTACGCCGTAGCCTATCCTCTTAGTATTGTAGGTACCATCTTGGCTTTTGAGATTATCCGCCTTTGCCTGCGTGTCAAGATTCCGCAAGAGGAGGCCCGACTGCAAGCGGAAACAGACAACAAAGAGGACGATGCAAAACCCGTGTGTGTGGATATTACCTTGCAAAATCCGCAAATTGATACGCTGAATGTCAGTCAATTGCAGCATATATGCCCGATTAAGATGATCGTCAGTCGTGTCATTCGGCCCAATGGCACGGATGAGTTGGTTAGCGACCAAACCATGTTCGGCAACGGAGACATTATTCGTGTTCTTACTGATAAGCAGCACATTGACTCGCTGCGCCTGTTGGGAACTATCAAAAACTATAGTTTCTCCAGCAAGGAGAATTCCGACCACCTTATTTCTCGCCGCATTGCTGTTACGCGTCCCGAATGCAATGGCAAGCGTATATCTTCCTTTAATCTCCGTTCGCAATATCACGCCACAATCACGCGTGTTAATCGTGCGGGTATTGACCTGCTTGCTACACCCGAATTGGTGCTTCAACTCGGCGATCGTCTGATTGTCGTTGGTGATAGGGCCGATGTGCAGCGGGTGGCAGAAACATTTGGTAATGAGTTGAAACGGCTCGATTTGCCCAATCTGCTGCCTATGTTCTTTGGAATTACGATGGGAGTTTTGTTGGGTATCCTGCCTATTCCTATTCCCGGTCTAAATCAAACTTTCCGTCTCGGATTGGCAGGCGGTTCGCTCATTGTGGCGTTACTCATCGGACGTTTCGGACCTTACTACAATATGGTTACGTTTGCCACCACTTCGGCGAATATGATGCTTCGTCAGGTGGGATTGACGCTCTTCTTGGCGGCACTCGGTTTGGAAGCCGGAGAGCATTTCGTAGATACCATTCTTACAGGAGGTTATATGTGGATTCTCTATGGTTTTATCATCACGATGGTGCCATTGTTGATAGTCGGTTTCGTGGCATACAAGGCAATGCATCTCAATTATTTTAAGGTTATTGGTTTGCTGGCAGGTGCTATGACTGCCGCTCCCGCCCTGGCGTATGCTGAGAGTCTGTCTTCGAGCAACGATCAAGCCTCTGTCTGCTACGCTACAGTCTATCCGTTCACTACATTCCTGCGCGTGATGGCTGCTCAACTCCTTATTATATTCTTCTGTGGCTAACCTGACTGCGCCACTATTCATAAGTATGAATTCGCTGATAAATAGTCTGTAAATCAAGTGTTTACAGACTATTCTTTTTCTTCTTCATCTTCTTTGGAACGCGCAAATTCCTGCAAAAGATATTCCTCGCTATTTTTCTCTGTACTATCTCTATTGCACGAATCCGGTTCATATACCACGTCTCCTTCCATAGGAACCATGCCGGTCGGATGGCTTTGTGGACCACATGAAGACAAAAGTGGAGCCATGGCAGTGAGGCATGTGCTAATGCCCACGATTGAGATGGCTTTGCCTAATTTGCTCCGGTTGTTCAGTTGTTCGGTTAGGTAGCGCACTTCTTGTTCGCAGGCGGGACAACTACCCGCACAGTCGCCTTCGTGCGTACAGATATGCGGAGTATATTCAATCTCATTGGCATCTGCAATCTCTTGGCGAATACGTTTCAGTTCTTCGCATACATCTTTTCCTTTTTTCATATTGTATTGATATTTAGTAGGTTACTGTTTTTCATCACGGATAACATAGGTCAGTCGGTCAAAATGCCGTACCCCCATCTCCTTTAGTTTTTCGATACTTTGTGCCACATCTTTTTCGGTGTTGTAGTGGGGTATCAGGGGGACACGCACCGTGATATCATCTGCCCGTCCTTGTGCCAGCAGCCATTGTAAGTTGGCGACTATTTGTGTATTGTCATACATCGTATATCGCTGATATACAGACGGATTCATGTCTTTTATGTCCACTGAAAAATGTTGTATGTCTTGTGCTGCTTGCGCCAAATGGGCGATAGGTACATTCAACGAAGTCTCTACATCTATGCTCCACGCGGCAGGACATTTCTTCCGAAACTCACTGATAAAATGGCTTTGCAACAAGGGTTCCCCACCTCCGAAAGTTACGCCGCCGCCGGAGGCTAAGAAGTATAGATTGTCTGTCATCACATCGCGTATTAGTTCTTCCGCGGTGTAGTGTCTGCGCTCTGCCGTAGGGTCGATAGCAAAACGATTTAAGCAGTAAGCACACCGCAACGGACACCCTTGCAGCACAACCAATGTGCGCACGCCCCGACCGTCCAGCACTATCCGATGTCGTGAAATGGCTGCTATTGATACGCTCGTTATTGTCCGACTTTCATCTTTCATAGTACAATGTGAGAGTAATAACTTTGTAAAGAGAAGAGTGGGTGATTAGTGGGTGATTAGTAGGTGATTCTGCATAGGATGTGCATAGGTTGATAGATGATTATCCTTATCGTTGTCTGCGTAGTACATAGAAATCCCAAAGCACACTACGTTTCCGGATACCGGTTGGGTAGGGATTTATAGTCTTTGCCATATTCTCAGTCCGTTTGCTCGTAAAGTGTTTTTTCATGCGATGATAGTCCTTTCGGGCTTGTAGGGCGGCTTTGGCTTGTTGCGGTTTGCTGGTAATTAAAAGTTGTAATGCAGCGACATAATCCAAGACGAAGCGCACCGCCAATACCCACCATAACCTATTCGCTGGTAGATTCTTATAAATCATCAACAGATTATTGCGAAAATTCAAGTATGTCTTGCGTGGATTTTCGTATGCCAACGCACCTCCGCCAAGGTGATAAACAGTGGAGGCGGGTAGGCATATCAACCTGTATCCGCGGCAGTTGAGACGCCAACAGAGGTCTATCTCCTCCATGTGCGCAAAGAACTCGCCATCCAATCCGCCCGCCTCCTTATATATACGCGTGCGCACGCACATACATGCACCCGAGGTCCAAAGCACATCGGCGATGCTGTCATATTGTCCCTTATCTTGTTCCACTTTATTGAGCAGTCGCCCACGGCAGAACGGATAGCCGAGTATATCCAAATACCCGCCGGCAGCCCCAGCATGCTCAAATGTGTCGCGGTGCAACCAACTGCGAATCTTCGGTTGCACAGATGCCACATCCGGGTGTGTCTCCATGTAGTTGAGTATAGGTGTCAGCCATTGGGAAGTTACTTCAACGTCTGAATTAAGTAGAACAACGAACTCGCTATCTATCTGCGCAATAGCCTTGTTATAACCTTCGGCAAATCCATAGTTTTTGTCCAATACTATGGTGCGCACTGTCGGAAACTCTTCCGCCAAAACGGACAGCGACTCATCGGTCGAACCATTGTCTGCCACTACCACCTCGCACTCGGTAGTAGGTGTATATTCCACCACGCTCGGCAAGTATCTACGGAGCATTTCCGCCCCATTCCAATTCAATATAACTACACTACAACGCATCTATATCCCCTTTTCTCAATTCATAATTTATAATTAGAAATAATTCATAATTATCTCCGCCGTCCCCATTTCCATCGGTTATGTGTCCACAGCCACTGTTCCGGTTGTTCTTTTATGTTCTCTTCGAGGCGTTTGGCGTAGAGGGCGGTTATCTCATTTTCGGCGGTAGTCGCCGGATCTTCTGCAATGGTTTCGAACTGCACCTCATAGTATCCGCGTTTAGGACTGCGTATGTAGGCATAGAGTACGGGATACCCAAATTTCTTCCCCAGCACTTCGCCCCCGTCAAGGAATCCGGTATCATGGTGTAGAAAATCGGTCCAATAACGGGTTACATTTGGACGGGGTTTTTGGTCGCTCAGGAAGCCGTAAACCATCTTTTTACCCTCGCGGCGCAAGATTATCATCTGACGCAAAATAGTCTGTTTTTCTATTAAAATGCCACCGTGCTTACTGCGAAGTATATTCATTAGTTTGTTCATCCGCTCATTCGCCTGGTGCCTATACACACTTCCTTGCACTAATCCGTCCCGTTCAAGGTACTGCCGATTATAGTCCGTAAACCATTCCCAGTTGCCTATATGTGCCAACATCACGATGACACTTCCATGTTCATCCGCAAGACGTTTTACCAACTCGTGATTGCCGAAACGCACGCGCTCACGCATATCGCTTTCGGATAGTCCGTACCCGTATATCGTCTCTACTACAAGGTCGGCAAAATGGTGGTAAAACTGCTTTTCGATACGACGTATTTCGCGCGCTGATTTTTCCGGAAAAGAATCTGTCAAGTTCTTGCGCACCAGTTTCCGCCGGTAACGCACCACATAATATATGATAGGAAACAACACCCAATCGGCAAAAAAATAATGTATGCCAATGGGTATTTTGCTCAGCACTTTTATCAGATGTTCCATCTATTCTTCGTCCTCGTAATAGCCTTGTTCTATGCCATATTGCAATTCCCCGTCCATCACAAGTTGGATCTGCACACCCGTGATAGTACTGCCTTGTGCCTTGGCGGCTTTCAGAACGTAGTCTAATTGTTCCGTTTCGTCCACTTCGCCGTCCGAATATTCGGCTTCACCTGTCTGTTCATCGTATTGAAGCAGACCTTTTTCTTCCAGATAATCGTCCATGGCGTCTAATACCAAAAGCACATCGTTTTGATTCATGCCTTTGCGGTCTTCTGCCGGAATCAGATTCCAGATGTAGTCTATTTGCTCACGTTCTTCGGGGTCAAGCAGACTCAGTTCAATTGAGTTATTTTCCATAATATGTGAATTTATTTGCAAAGGTACAGTTTTTTTTGTACTTTTGCAAAAAATATCTTACTGAAATGTCTAACTTTGTTCAGCGTACGCTCTCGGGAGCGGTATATGTCGGTTTGGTGGTGGCTAGTATCTTGGTTCACCCTGTTTTTTTCGGTGTATTGTTCGGTTTGGTAACTATGTTGGCGGTGCGTGAATATCACCATTTGATGCATTCCGATCGTTTTCTCACCGTCGTTTCCACTATTGCGGGCGGCGTGATGTTTTTCGGGGCTGCATTCTGTTTTGTGATAACCACCTATTACAATGATCTGATTATCAGTATTCTGTGTGGGGTATATCTGTTTATGGTGCTATTCGTCCTTATTTCCGAACTTTTCCGCAGGGCAGAGAATCCTATACACAACTGGGGAAATTTTCTTGTCAGTCAGGTGATGATTGCGTTGCCGTTCTCGATGATGTGCTTTGTGCTGTATGCCAATGCATGGTTGCTGCTGGCGTTGTTTGTGCTGATTTGGTTGAACGACAGCGGTGCCTATTGTGTGGGTAGTCTGATGGCCAAACGCAAAGGCGGCAATCATAAGATGTTTCCCCGCGTGAGTCCGGGTAAGTCATGGGAAGGACTGATTGGTGGCGCCATTGTAGCGATAGGTATTGGTGCTTTGCTGGCATATTTGGGGTGGTTCAATAGGCTCCCGCTGAATACGTATGCGGTGGGAATGGTATTTGCTTTGGTGGTAGTAGTCTTTGGCACGTTGGGCGACCTGATGGAGAGCCTGATGAAACGCACCATCGGTGTCAAAGATTCCGGCAAGTTCCTCCCCGGCCATGGCGGAGTATTGGATCGTTTTGATTCTATTTTGCTGGCTACCCCGGCTGTTTGCCTTTTCCTCTATCTCCTCATTGCTATCTTATAAATAGCCTAAACATCGCCTGCCTACTGGTGGCTATCGCCTGCCTGCCTATTGGTAGCTATCGCGTGTATATACCCTTGCTATTATAATCACGGTATTATTCGTAAGTAGAGCATTCGCCACGGTATACCGTCATCCCCAAAAAATGGAGGCTCCGCGCCTCCATTTTCGTTCTCAGTGTCCCCTCACAAACTGTCCTTCGGGTTGATATTCGAGGAAGCAACTCCTGTCGTTTTGTTCCTCTTCCATTGCCAATTGTTCTTGTGCCAAATATTCTTCGTACGTCATAGTTTACCAAAATTTGTTCGCAGCAGGGTTGTATTCAAATCCCGCTTCTGCCAATTTCTTCACGATGTCCTCTCTGGAAATCTGCATGTCCTCGCATAGTGCATCAAGGGTGCTATACTCGTCTCGCAGTTTCGTGTTGATAACGCTCATCAGCATCATCGGATCATTAGGTAGTTCCATTTCGCAATTATATATTTATTGAGACCACAAAGTTACAACATTTTCGCAATACTGCCAAACTTTGCACAAATAGATCGAAAAAATAGAAACGTTTGAAGAGTAGAGATGTGATGATAGAAATGTGAACTATAAAACACATGGAATAATTGTGAATTTCATAAATGATAAACGTGTAAAATTCACAATATATGTATGTTAATTCACGGAATAGAGTAGGGCGTATATGCTATTTGTGAAATACAAACAAGTAGATTTATGTTCGTATCGTGGAACAATCGGAGTACGCTTATTGTGTGCTATAATCCGCATTTTCACTATATAACTGCAAGTATTTCAATAAATATATAAATTATATAAAGTAATACTTTAACCACACATAACAGAACGAGAACATATCCGGTGTGATCGGTGCATTTTTTTCGTAAATATAAAATAAATCGTCTAATTATCAGCATATTACGACTTTTACATAAAGTTATAGTAAAATATAATATCCCATATACGTCGCAATACTCATATATATGTGTATTATCCAAAGATACACAAATGTAAATCAAATATACATCACAAATGTGTATTTGCGCCAAAATCATACAATTTGCAAATGTGAAAAAGTTTTCGTATCTTTGCAGCGTATTTTTGTGAATTGGAGTAACTGCATGATATTCTTACAGGCTACCTAAAAGGAAAAATATCCGTTTTTACGAGAATCAGATATTTCTGACAAATTATAGATATAATATCAAATAGCAAAATGTCGTCGCGATATAATAGATAATGAGATGAGTACAGAGCGTGAAAGATTAATGAAATTGATGGAAACTGAAGGATTAAACGCCAAACAGTTTGCCAACGAGGTGGGCATACAGGCAGGCACTATCTCAAATATCGTCAATGGGCGCAACAAGCCCAGTCTGGAGGTGCTGCAAAAGGTGCTTCATCGTTTTCGTACGGTGTCGTCCGATTGGATGATTTTAGATTCTGGCAGTATGTACCGTCCCATTGGCGAACAACAATCTCACACCTTATTCGATGAACTCCCCGTCGAACCGCCAATGATTGTACCCTCAGACACTACCACACAAGAAGCATCGGATTCACAATCAGTTACCACTAACCATACCCCCTCTATACACAATACAGAAGCCTCCCTCCCTTCTCCCTCCTCATCCCCCGCAAACCACAAACAGATAGATAAAATAGTCATCTTCTATTCCGATGGCACCTACGAAAACTTCTGCCACTAATTGTGTAGTGGCAGAAGTTTTCCTTACAACGATGTGAAAAGCATCGTTACAATTTTTCAATATGTATGTCTCAATGTATGAAAATAATTTGCTCTAATCACCTTATCTGACAGATTATAAGCCTCTTGTTCTGTGATGATACGCTGTTTTCGTGCAGTGCTATCCAACAAGTTTACGCCAAATCCTTTCCAATAGTAATTCTCACAATGTATCAATGATAAGATAGTTGGAAAGGCATCTATTTGGTAAGTAACTTCCTCAATAATAGTCTTTTGCGAGATATTTTGTGAGTAGGCTATAAACGTCGTATACGCTTCTTCCGGAGAATAATCAATAGTCTTATTGCTACAATAAGTTTGAAATTTCGCACGTTCTTCTTCATTAAAGATGATATGGTCTCCCATAAAACATATCGTACTATTTTTCCAAGTAGAATCCATATCAATCTCCGCCAAGAATTTTCCCCAACTAGAGTCCGTATAATGCATACTATTTAGGTAGTTCATCATCATAGTGGGCATTTCTTGAGGTAAATCTGCGGGAGCGTAATGGCTGGCAGATGTGAACGGAGAATGTGTCGAAATAGTGATGGCTAAAATATAGGAATACATATCCTTGATAGTATCTAACATATTGAAAATCTGCAAATCACAGTAATATGAATTGACAAATGCAGTATCAATATGATAGGCATCATTCATGTGGTATTGATTCCAAACTCCCAAATCTCCGGGTTGAATCATAGCGGACGATTGTGGCATAGATGATGAATAAACATCGCTGAGCGAAGGATATGTGTTTGTTGGAAAGCGATTGTAAGCGGCACCTTGTGCAACTGGCAAGAGACCGGTATTAAGAATCATCTGCCCATCTCCTGAATTACCACCTTTGGTCTGACTTTTAGTTCGCTTTGCCCATAAAATATTCTTGTGAGTATCTAAAAAACGGCACAAATTAGGAGTAATATCGGGTCGCACTGCCCATGTCTAAAGACTTTCTACTAATATGATTATCAATGGATTAGATGGCTGTACGTTCTCTGTATTTGAGCAAATAAATGGTTGTATTCTATCAATATCATCTTCTGCTAATTCTATCTGTTTATCAAATGGCATACAAATCAAATCTTTCATATCTTGTGCAAAAGCATGAATAATAGATGTATTTCTAACCAATTCTATATTTTTATTCCAATTAAATGGCAAGAATATATGGGAATAATAAAATTTGATATGTAAACCTGCAGTTTTAGCAACCATATTGCAACTTACAAGATTGATAATCAAATAGATGCTAAATCCAACACCAAATAAAGGAATAGGTCTTCTCCGATTGTCGAAAAATATAACTGCTACAATCACAACAAGCGTTGGTATCAAGAGTAGTAGCAAACTGCAATCCAAATATATCCCAATACTGCTCTCAAACCCACGTAGATTTTTGAGTAATAAAAATGAATATGCATCAATAAAAATTCGTGTTGAACGGGAACACACCAATTCTGCCAATATTCATACATTGGTAAGAACAGACACATAAATCACCCAATACTTTCGCTTAAAAAGAAACACTAAACTACTGATAAACAAAGAGATACTTATCTTTGGAAGATAAAATGCCCAAAAATATGCAGGTGCTTTCCAAAATGAAGAAACCATTATGGAATGAAAAGCAAACCAATGAAAAAGCACACATTGGACAAATAGTGAAAAGGCAAATAGCAAAGCAAAATAGACATTTGCATACTTTGAGGTGCGACTGCGTTGTAGAAAAGTGTAGATTTGTTCCTTCATATTGTTTATGTTTTGATTTACAACAAGTTAGGACACAAAAAAAGCGTGGAAATCGACATTTGCCGTTTCCACGAGTAGAGGTCTTCGCATTACCATTTTTCCTGAAAGCGGCAACGCGAAACCCACGCTGATATGAGTAAACATACCATAAACCAACACATAGTACGCTATATATCACGCGCACAACGCGTAAGTTTACGCAAAAACTCACACCACAAGAGCATTCACCGTTGCTTGCTCTGAGGAAAAGTTGAAAGTTGCGAAGTTTCTACTCGTCAGAACCAGCGTCAATAAACGCAATTTAATATGTCTGCCTATGTCCGATACCCCTATCGATATCGCACATTTGCGCTGCAAAGTTACAATAAAATTCCGATATACACAAACAAATACAACATCTCCCCGCCTGAATAAATCAAACGGGGAGATAATTTTATCTTTCTTTCCTACATCAGCGCCACATCAATAACCTGTTGTATATCGCGTACGTAATGAAAAGTGAGACCTTTCAAATAGTTTTCGGGGATTTCAGCCACATCTTTCCTGTTATCCTCGCAGAGAATTAAATCCGTTATCCCTGCACGTTTGGCAGCAAGGATTTTCTCTTTCACGCCTCCGATAGGTAGTACTTTGCCTCGCAAAGTCATCTCTCCCGTCATTGCAATACGCGGGCTCACTTTACGTTTGGTGAATGCACTTACAAGAGCCGTAGTCATAGTAATTCCTGCACTCGGACCATCCTTGGGGATGGCTCCTTCCGGCACGTGTATATGTACCGAATGGCTCTCTATATCTTTCTGCTTGATGCCGAATGCCCCTGCGTGTGCTTTTATATAGCCCATCGCAAGCGTTGCCGACTCTTTCATCACATCCCCCAGATTACCCGTTAACGTAAGGGTAGGGTTCTTCGAAGGAGATAGCGAGGTCTCGATAAAGAGTATCTCGCCGCCCACTTGCGTCCACGCCAAACCAGTTACAACACCTATATATTTGTTGCTTTCCCATGCGTCGCGACTATAGCGTGGTTGCCCGAGATAGGTAATCAAGTCCTCTCGCGTAACGGAGACATTATATTCTTCATTTAGCGCAATCTTGGTATCCACTTTACGGCATATCGAAGCGATTTGCCTATCCAACGACCGCACTCCCGATTCGCGCGTATAATCATCGATTATGTGCACAATAATTTCTTTTTTGAAACGTAATTGTGATGCTTTTATACCGTGATTATCAAGTTCTTTCGGTATCAGATGGCGTTTGGCAATCTCCTCTTTTTCCTCCAACAGATACCCCGTCATCTCTATCAACTCCATACGGTCGAGCAAAGGTCTGGGGATCGTATCCAATGAGTTCGCCGTAGCAATAAACAGCACTTTGCTCAAGTCGTAATCCACATCGAGGAAGTTATCGTGAAATGTGCTATTTTGTTCTGGGTCAAGCACTTCCAGCAATGCCGAAGTTGGATCACCCTTGTAATCCGCACCTATCTTGTCTATCTCGTCGAGTACAAACACAGGGTTCGATGTCTTCACTTTCCGCAGGTTCTCGATGATACGCCCCGGCATAGCACCGATATACGTACGCCTGTGCCCCCTTATCTCCGATTCATCGTGCAATCCGCCAAGCGCAATACGCGCATACTTCCTGCCAAGTGCAGTGGCTATCGAGCGTCCAAGGCTGGTCTTGCCCACGCCCGGAGGACCATAAAGACACAAAATAGGCGAGTTTATCTTGTGTGCCTCTTTCTCTTTTTTGCTACGCAGGTCCAATTGTCGCTGCACTGCCAGATACTCGATGATACGTTCTTTCACTTTCTCCATCCCGTAGTGGTCTTTGTCGAGCACATCTTTGGCATGGGCAATGTCGTAATTATCCTCGGTATATTCGTTCCACGGCAGGTCCAATAGGGTTTCGAGATAATTCTGCTGCGTCGAATATTCCGGCGAATGGGTGGGTATGCGTTGCAATTTCTTCAATTCGCTCTCGAAAACCGCCTTCGTTGCATCAGACCATTTCTTTTTTTCCGCGCGCGCTTGCATATCTTTTATGTTCTGCGCATCCGTATCGCCCAACTCGCGCTGAATAGTCTCCATCTGTTGGTGCAGATAGAACTCGCGCTGTTGTTTGTCCAATTCCTCTTTCGTTTTTTTGCTTATATCCGCTTTCATGCGCAGCATCTCCAACTCCTCATTCAGGATTGACAACAGTCGGACTGCCCGCTCTTTGATGGAATCAATCTGCAGCAGTTGTTGTTTCTGCTCAATTTTTATGTCAAAGTTTGTGCATACATAATTCACAAGGGTAGGGGGATTATCGATGCTTTTGAGCGTCATACCTGCTTCGGGAGGCACATTCTCGGAGTTTTTCAGTATCTGCGAAGCCTCATCTTTGATACTGCCCGCGAGGGCAAGAAACTCCTTGTCGCTTTTCTCAGGAAATATCTCTTCGTAGCGTCTTGTGCGCGCACGCAGTCCGTTGCGTGAAGAGATAAATTCCTCCACGTGTATGCGTGCGATACCTTCCAATATCACCATCAGCGTACCGCTCTGTAATTCAATGGTTTGCACAACTCTTGCGGCTGTGCCGAGCGTGTACAAATCGTTCTCTTTGGGTTCCTGTATTTCGCGTTCTTTCTGGCAGCAAACTGCAAGCAATTTCTCTTGTTTGTAGGCTGCATTCACCAGTTTGAGCGATTTCGGACGGCCCACAGCCACTGGCATCAGCACACCGGGAAAAAGCACCATATTCCGCAACGGCAGCACGTCGAGAATATCATCGTCATTGAGGGAGATATTTCTCACGTCGTCATGCCCGCGCACAATAGATACCACTCGTTGCTCGTTGTCTTGCTGTTCGTTATCACTATTTAATGTATAAATCATCTTGATATTACAGATATAATAAAAATATTGTATTGATAATTGTATTAATATATGTGGTAGGATACATCCAAGTGTATGCTATTTTACATAATTCACATTATCCTGCATTAGCCTATAAAGATTTCTGCGGGGGCGGTTTTGCGAATCAGATTCTTGAGGACATCGCCGGGACCAAATTCGTAGAAGGCTGAGCAACCATCAGACAGCATATTTCTGACAGATTGCGTCCAGAGTACAGGCGATGTGAGTTGCAAGAGCAAATTCTGCCGTATTTGCTGTGGATTGGTGTGCGCCATCGCATCCACGTTCTGATATACCGGACACACCGGTGTATGAAACTCCGTCTCCAGAATGGCCGTTTTCAGTTCTTCTGCTGCCGGTTGCATAAGCGGCGAATGGAAAGCACCTCCCACCTGCAAACGCAAAGCCCTTTTAGCACCATTGGCTTTCAACAGTTCGCAAGCCTTGTCAACGCCCTCGAGCGTACCCGATATAACAACTTGTCCGGGACAATTGAAATTGG
>SAMEA104315427__coassemble_337_pt1 | contig 67175 bp, 58 predicted proteins | sample SAMEA104315427__metabat2_high_PE_027 | metagenome-assembled genome bin SAMEA104315427 (sample SAMEA104315427) | gut metagenome | biome: Monkey gut; feature: monkey-associated habitat; material: faeces | place: China | collected 2013
GTTTTGTAGAGTATCTTTCCCGAGTCTATCGGGTGCCGGCCGATGAGCGATTTCATCAGCGCGGTCTTACCCGACCCCGACTGTCCGATTATCATGTTCACCTTGCCGTCGAGCATCTTGGTACTCACATGGTCAAGCACCACCGTCCCATCGAAACTTTTTACTATATCTTGTACTTCTATCATAAGAATCCGCAGTAATTCGGAATTATATGGCTAATTCGTGGTAAATTATATGTTTCAGGAAAGAAGGAATTAACGTCTAATTACACGACAATTAACGTTCCAATATCACAGCAGCAGTTTTGTCAACAAAAGGTCTGAGAACAAGATAGTTATGCTGGAATTAACCACCGCGCTCGTACTCGCCTTACCCACCTCCAACGCACCGCCGTGTACGTTGTAACCATAGTAACTGCTCATGCTCGTGATGATAAACGCGAACACCAATGCCTTGATGATTCCGTACCACACAAAGTACGGGTTGAAGGCATATTGCACCCCCACAAGATAATCTTTCACAGTGATTATATCGGTAAACGCGCCTACGCCCCAACCGCCTATCAGACCGATGGTCGTGGAGATAATCACCAAGAAAGGCATCATCGTTACAAACGCCAGTATCTTAGGCAATATCAGGTAGTTAGCCGAATTGACACCCATTATTTCCATCGCATCTATCTGCTCCGTGATACGCATCGTACCTATCTCCGAAGCAATATTCGAGCCTACTTTCCCCGCCAAAATCAGACACAGAATAGTGGACGAGAACTCCAACAGAAGCGTCTCGCGGGTCAGCAGACCGGTCGTATAGGTCGGCAGCAACGGGTTTTCGGTGTTTGTCTTCGCCTGAATAGTCAGAATCGCACCGATAAAAATCGAAATAATCATCACTATCGGCAGCGATTGCAGACCCTGTTTCTCCAATTCACGCGAGTATTGACGCCAAAACATACGTTGTCTGTCAGGCTTGCGGAACACTTTCCCCATTAGCAGGAAATATTCTCCTATATGTTGAAAAAACTTCATAGCCGTGTAATTTGCGCAAAGTTACTGCTTTTTTCTGACATACACAATATCCCTGCCAAATACCCCCGTTGCGTTGTGCATTTTCTCTTCTTCACAACTTCTTCATATTTCCTTCGCAATCACATAACAAAAACCCTGTACTTTTGCACCGAATTTCAAAGCAAAAGTTATGAACAGATATTTTACTTCCCGTTCTGCCCAAACCATTATCCTAACCCTTCTCCTTTTTGTTTCCCATTCTCTCACAGCGCAACCGCTCACCGGTCTTGTCCTCGACGCCGACACCCGCGAACCGCTCATCGGTGCCGCCGTCCTCGTCTCCGGCACTACCACCGGCACCACCACCGACTTCGACGGACTCTTCTCTCTCCCCGTCCAATCGTCCGACACCCTCGTCATCTCCTATATGGGTTACCAAACCGCCCGCCTCACCCCAAAAACGCAACAAGACACCCTCAAAGTCCTGCTCACTACCAATTCCGAGGTGCTGCAAGAAGTCGCCGTCGTCTCCAAACGCCGTCAGAACTCCGAGATGAGTGTCCTCCAATCCACCAAGACCGCCCTCAGCGTCCAGACGGGTATCAGCAGCGAGCAGATTCAGCGCACACAGGACCGCGATGCCTCCGAGGTCATTCGCCGCGTGCCGGGTATCTCGCTCATCGACGACAAGTTCGTTATGGTGCGAGGATTGTCCCAACGCTACAATCAGGTTTGGATTAACGGTGCCGCCGTCCCCAGTTCGGAGGCAGACTCCCGCGCTTTCTCGTTTGACCTCCTGCCCTCCTCCCAACTCGATAACCTCGTGATTATCAAGTCCCCCGCACCCGAGTACCCCGCCGACTACTCCGGTGGCATGGTGCTGGTGCAGACCCGCGACGTGCCTGAGTATCGCGCATGGCAAATCAACCTCGGCGGCGCGATGAACGACCAAACCCACTGCCGACCTTTCCTACGCACCAAGTCCTCGCCCACCGACTGGCTCGGCTTCGATAGCGGGCTGCGCAGCCTCAGCCAAGGTATCCACACCCCGCTCAAAGGCTATCCGAATATCGACAACAGCGTCTCCCTCACCGACAACCGCTTCAACAACGACTGGACTACCAAGCGCATCACGCCTGTCAGCGACCTCAGTCTCGGCTTCAACGGAAGCGAGAGTTGGAACATCGGCAACGGGCAATCGCTCTCTATGCTCCTCAGCGGCAACTACAGTCGCTCCTACAAGCACTATCGTGATATGCTCAACTGCCTCTTTGGCGCCTACGACGAAGCGCAGCAGCGAAGCGAATATCTTCGCCAATCTACTGACAATCAACAGACTATCCACACCCGACTCGGCTTGATGTTCAACCTCAGTTACGCCCGCCGAGCAGGCAAAGACCGTATCGAATTCAAAAACATCTTCAACCAACTCGGGCGAGAGCGTTACACCTCCCGCGTGGGTATCTCCGCCCAGAACGACGAGGAGCAACAGGCGGAGTACAACTACCAAAGCCGCACCACCTATTCCACACAACTCACAGGAAACCATCTGTTTAAGGACGACGACATCTCCTTCCGCTGGAACGCCGGCTATGCCTATTCCAATCGTAATCAGCCCGACCGACGCCGCTACCTCGTCAATGACGCCCTCGAGGCAGGCGTGCTGCAACTCTCCTCGTCCAACGACATATCGCGCGAATATACCTACCTCTACGAGCATATTGCCTCCCTTGCGCTCGATTATGCGCAGACCTTCCACGCCTCGTGGTTCCACCCCCAACTGCGTGCCGGTTTCTACGGTGAGTACCGCACACGCGACTATGCCGCACGCACTTTCTACTACAACTGGAACCAGGCCGACAATACCCTCCCCGCAGGCTTTCGACACCTCGACATACCTACGCAACTTATGACGCCCGACAACTACGCCGCCGACCGACTCTACCTCCTCGAGCAGGTCAAATGGCGCAACAACTACTCCGGCAACAACACCCTCCTCGCGGGCTACCTCGCACTCAATATGCCCTTCGGACCCGTCAATGTCTATCTCGGTGTGCGTTACGAATACAACGATATGTGCCTTGTCCGCAACACCCGCGACCGCGAGTATTCGCCCCGCGCCACCCGCTACCGCACTTCTGACGCTTTCCCCTCTGCCAACATCACCTGGCGCATCTCCGACTTGCACCAACTCCGCGCATCCTATGGTATGTCCGTCAATCGCCCCGAGTTCCGCGAAGTGTCCCCGTCGGTTTACTACGATTTCGACCTCGCCTCCAATGTGCAGGGCAATATCGACCTCACTGCCTGCCACGTGCAGAACGCCGACCTCCGCTACGAGTTCTACCCAAAGGGCAACCGCGGCGAAATCATCTCCCTCGCTGCTTTCTACAAGCATTTCCGCAGCCCTATCGAGTGGACCTACACCGTTACCGGCGGTACTGACCTCACCTATAGTTACCAAAACGCCGACCGCGCCTACTCCTACGGCTTGGAACTCGACCTCCGCAAAGACCTGGCGTTCATAGGCATGCGCGGGTTCCAATTCACCTTCAACGGCGCACTCATACGCAGCTGTGTCCTCTTTCCCGAGGGTTCCCGCGAGGCGGCACGACCCATGCAGGGACAGTCGCCTTACCTCATCAACACGGGGCTCTTCTACGCCCACGAGCGAACAGGCTGGAGTTGCTCCGTCCTCTACAACCGCATCGGAAAACGCCTTATCGGTGTAGGGCGCAGTGTCGGACTAACGGGCAGCGACGATGCCATCACCATACCCGACTCCTACGAGATGCCACACGACGCCCTCGACCTAAACCTCGCCAAAACTTTCGGCACACACTGGACGCTACGTTTCTCCGCCCGCGATGTCATTGGTGAGAAAATCGTTTACCAACAACTCGCCACCGCCACCCTCTCCGATGGCACCACGCAGCAAATCAAGCAGATCACACGCGCCTATCGCCCCGGACGAACCTTCTCACTATCACTGACTTGGAAACTATAAACCACCGCACTCTTAATCATAATTCTTAATTCAAAATTATGTCGAATCAATGTCGAGTCGGTATCGGGTCGTTATGCGGTGATTATGCGGTGATTAAGGGGTGATTAAGGGGTGATTAAGCGAACCCGACCATAGTCCGACAATACCCACACAATACCCACAACGCAAAAATAAACTAATCAACCAATAAACAACAAAATGAAAAAGAATTTCTCAAAAACCATGGTGTTCTGCACCGCTCTTCTCGCAGCCGCTTTCGTGGGCTGCAAAGAAAACAACACCCCCACCGACCCCACCCACAACCCGCACGAAGACGGTGGACTCGTCGCTGACGACAACCTCCTCTATGACAACAATGTCATCGGCAATGGCGACGACGAGTTTGTCTTCACGGGAAAACAGACCCTCCGCAAAGGCACTTACCTGCTCAAGGGTTGGGTCTATGTCGCTGACGGAGCCGAACTGACCATCGAACCCGGCACCGTCATCAAGGGCGACAAAGATACCAAAGCCGCGCTCATCGTCGAGCGTGGTGGCAAACTCTTCGCCAAGGGTACAGCCGACGCGCCTATCGTCTTCACTTCCGAGATGCCTTGCGGACAACGCCGTCCGGGCGACTGGGGCGGACTTATCCTCTGCGGACGCGCCAACAACAACCAAACCGAGCAACAGATAGAGGGCGGTCCCCGCTCCAAGCACGGCGGCAACGACAACGAGGACAACTCTGGTATCCTCTCCTATGTACGTGTCGAGTTTGCAGGCTATCCTTTCCAGACCGACAAGGAAATCAACGGTATCACTCTCGGCTCCATCGGTAGCAAAACCCAAATCGACCATATCCAAGTCAGTTACAGCAACGACGACTCCTACGAGTGGTTCGGTGGAACCGTCAATTGCAAATACTTGGTCGCTTACCATGGTTGGGACGACGATTTCGATACCGACAACGGCTTCTCGGGCTCGGTGCAGTTCGGTCTTTCCATCCGCGATTCCCGCATCGCCGATGTCAGCCAATCCAACGGCTTTGAGTCCGACAACTGCGCCGACGGAGCAGCCGTATCGCCATACACATCGTGTGTCTTCTCCAACATCACTTTTGTCGGTCCCAAACTCGACGCTCAGTTCCAAAACAACGCCGACTATATCACCGGTGGCGACATGTTCCCCAACAACGGTTCCTCGCTCGGACGCTTCCAATCCGCTATGCAAATACGCCGCAACTCCCACCTCAACTGCTACAACTCCCTTGTCATAGGCTGGCCTATTGGTGTCATGATTGACAACGAGAAAGGCAACTGCTGGCAGGCGGCAAAAGACCAACTCATCAATGTGCAGAACGTCTGGTTGGCAGACTGCGACCTCGTCGGCTCCGATATGAACAAGCAGTACAAAGACTCCCTTGCGCTGGACTACAAAGCAAAGACCTTCGACCCCACCGCAGCCCACTCTTTCTCCACCACATGGTTCCTCGCGCAGAAGGGCAACCGCACCGCCGACCTCTCCACTCTCCAAATGTCCTCCACCCCCTACCTCCCCACATCTTCCAGCCCTGTCCTGACCGCTGCCGACTTTACCGCCCCTGCCCTCAAAGCAATGGAGCAAGTCCCCTTCCTCGGTGCCTTTGATGCCCCCGCGTCGGTTGCTTCCGCATCCTCCGCTTCTGCCTCTTGGCTCACCGGCTGGACCAACTTCGATCCCCAAAACACCCCCTACTAATCCGCCTATCAGCCTTATTGGTCTTATTAGCCCTATTCGGCTTATTAGTCCTATTCGCCCCATTCGGCTTATTAGCCCCATCCGCCCTATTGGTCTTATTGGTCCAATAGGGCTTATTTTTTGTATTCTATTTGCCCAAGTAAGAATTTTTGTGTATCTTTGCACCCTATTAGTTCAATTAGGCTTATTAGTCCTATTGGACCCATTAGCCTTATTATTAGCCCAATAAAATAGTATCCTTATGCCCCCTCATACCTTTCTGCCCAAGCGTGGCAATTACCGTGGGTTGATAGCCTATCAAAAAGCCGAATGTATCTACGATATAACATTCTATTTTGCTCACACCCATTTAGATAAGAGCGACCGCACTATAGATCAGATGGTGCAAGCCGCCCGCAGCGGAAAACAGAATATCGCCGAAGGCAGTGCCGCATCTGCCACTTCTACCGAAACGGAACTCAAACTAATCAATGTGGCACGCGCCAGCCTGCAGGAATTATTGGTTGATTATACGGATTATTTGCGTGTACATGCTTTGGAACAATGGGCTATGGATTCCGAGAAAGCACGACAGGCTCGCCAAGTGTGCAGCCGACACAATGATACGGCTTATTATCGTACGGCCATAGCCGAACGGAGTGCAGAAACAATCGCCAACATCGCCATCACGCTGATTCATCAGGAGGATGTGCTGCTCCGCAAACTGCTGCAACGTTTGGAAGATGATTTTGTTCGCCAAGGCGGCATCAAAGAGCGCATGTACGCCGCCCGCACAGGCTACCGCCAACAGCAAGACACCCGCCTCGCTGCCCTCGAAGCCGAGAACAAACAACTCCGTGAGGAAAACACCCGCCTACAAGAGGAGAATACGCGTCTAAAAGGCGAAATCGCCGCCTTAAAGAGCAATTAGTATTAGTCCCACGCCCTATTGGTCTTATCCTTAATTTGTCCATACCAATTATTTTTTGTATCTTTGCCACCATAATTACATCACCGCGCTTATGACCACCAATCCTTTCATCGCCACTTATATCAAAGAGTTAGACCGCCTCTATCTGACCGGTCTCACCACCGAGCACTCATTCCGCCCCGCCTTGCAGAAACTTCTCGAGAACCTCTGCCAATGTACGGTGGTCAACGAGCAGAGCCATATCGACTGCGGTGCGCCCGACCTCACACTCCTGCGCAACAACCTCCCCATCGCTTTTGTCGAGGCAAAGAACCTCGAGGACGGAGACCTCGACGGGCGCAGGAAGAACAAAGAGCAGTTCGACCGATACAAGGCGTCGCTCGATACGATTATCTTCACCGACTACCTCGACTTCAAACTCTACCAACACGGCGAGTGGGTGATGTCCGTCCATCTGGCGGAGATACAGGGCAAGCATATATGCCTCTGCGACGAGGCACGCCTCATCGAATTGGCGGACATCGTCCGTCAGCAGACGCCCCAGCAAATCACCTCGGCGGGCAAACTGGCGCAACTCATGGCAGCGAAAGCACGCCTCCTGCGCGATATCATCGAGACCGCTGTACACAACGACCAACAGCAGGACAAGACGCCCTACGAGTCCGACCTCCTGGGCTATATGCAGTCCTTCCAGGATGTTCTGCTCCACGACATCACACCCAAGACCTTCGCCGACATCTATGCACAGACCATCGCCTACGGGATGTTCGCCGCACGCTTGCACGACACCACACCCGAGACCTTCACACGTATGGAAGCGGCGAACCTTATCCCCAAGACCAACCCCTTCCTCCGCAAGGTCTTCCACGAGATAGCGGGCTACGACCTCGACGAGCGTATAGCGTGGATAGTGGACGACCTCGTGGCGGTCTTTGCTGCCACCGACATTGAGAAGATTATGCAGGGCTTCGGCAAGAACACGCAGATGACCGACCCCCTCATGCACTTCTACGAGGACTTCCTCTACCAATACGACCCTGCTGCCAAGAAAGCCTGCGGCGTCTATTACACCCCGCAACCCGTGGTCAACTATATCGTCCGCGCCGTGGACGACATACTGCGCACCGAGTTTGCACTGCCTATGGGCTTAGCCGACACAAGCAAAGTGACGGTGGAGCAGGAACGCCAACAAGACAGCCGACACCGCACGGACAAGGTGCAGAAGCACCGTGTACAGGTACTCGACCCCGCTGTCGGTACAGGCACGTTCCTCGCAGAGGTCGTGCGCCAAATCAAACGCAACCTCGCAGGACAGATGGGCGGATGGAACGCCTACGTACCCGAACACCTCCTGCCGCGCCTCTATGGCTTCGAACTGATGATGGCGCCCTACACCATCGCCCATCTCAAACTGGATATGGAGATAGGCGTATCGGCGCAGGAGCGGCTGAAAGTCTTCCTCACCAACTCCTTGGAGGAATACAACCCTAATGCGGGCACCCTCTTCGGCAACGCCCTCAGCCAGGAAGCCAACGCCGCCAATGCCATCAAGAAAGAAGCCCCCATCATGGTCATGCTTGGCAACCCGCCGTATTCTGTCTCGTCCAACAACAAAGGCGAATGGATAAGCCACCTCTTGGAGGACTACAAAAAGAACCTCAACGAAAAGAAGATAAATCTTGACGATGACTATATCAAATTTATCCGCCTCGGTCAGTATTACGTAGAGCGCAACAACGAGGGCGTATTGGCATACATCAGCAATAATAGTTTTATCGATGGTGTTACTCACCGCCAGATGCGCTATGAATTAATGCGTTGCTTCGACAAGATATACATTATTGATTTGCACGGCAATGCCCGCAAAAAAGAAACAGCACCCGATGGCAGCAAAGACGAGAACGTGTTCGACATTATGCAGGGTGTCAGCATAAACATCTTTGTCAAAACAGGCAACCACGACAAGCAATTAGCGGAGGTGTATCACTATGAACTTTACGGCTTGCGCAATGATAAATATGAGTTTCTTTCTGTAAATAGTCTTTCCTCTGTACTGTGGACAAACTTAGAACCAAAAGCACCATACTATTTCTTTGTCCCAAAAGATTTTGCCGCAGAGGAAAAATACAAAAAAGGATTTGGGGTAAATGAATTAATGAAGGAATGTGGTAGCGGTCTACAAACCAAAAGGGATGTAGTAAATGTGTTCTTTACTCAAAAAGAGGCAGATATTGTTAGAGACGATTTTATAAATCTATCGGTAAATGGGCTTAAAGAAAAATATGAGATTGAAGACGGAGGAGGTTGGACTATTGAGGCTGCCAAAAGTGATTTACAGCACAATCCAATTATAGAGAACAGACTCTACTATAAGCCTTTTGATGAAAGATATACAAACTATACTGGTACATCAATAGGCATATATGGTCGTCCACGCTATGAGAAATCTATTCACTTAATAAAAGGTAGTTTTGCTTTAGGGTTAAGTAGGCAATATACCAATAATGTGGATTTTTCTTTTGTTCTTGCAACTGATAAGCCATTTACGGATAGGTTCTTTGCGACAACCAATGGTACGCCATATTTCTTTCCTCTCTACCTTTATCCCGAAGAGGGGTCTATGGATACGGAGCGGCGTCCGAACTTGGATGCCAATATATGGGCGGAGATAAGCCGCCGTGCGGGCAAAGACACCACGCCCGAAGAAATATTCGACTATATCTATGGCGTACTCCATTCGCCCCGCTACCGAGAGCAGTACAAGGAGTTCCTCAAAGTGGACTTCCCACGTATCCCATACCCCGAAAGCCCGAACCGATTCGAGCATTTTGTGTCGTATGGACACCGCCTGCGTGAGTTGCACCTGATGCACATTGTGCCCGATATGCCCGACATCGCCACTTTCCCCGTCTCGGGCGACTGCGTAGTAGAGAAACCATACTTTGAAAACAACCGCATCTATATCAACGCCACCCAGTATTTTGACAACGTCCCCGACACGGCATGGCAGTTCTACATCGGCGGCTACCAACCCGCCCAGAAGTGGTTGAAAGACCGCAAGACCCGCGCCCTCACCTTCGACGACCTCGCCCACTACACCCGCATCATCCGCATCCTCTTGGAAACCGACAGACTGATGAAAGAAATTGATAAATAAAGAAAACTACCCATAATAACCCAATGAGAATTCCTGCAATAGAAGAACTTAAATCCTGCATTTCCGACCCACGTACAAAGCAGGCAATGGATGAGGTGCTGTCTTGCTATTACTCTAACAATCTGCGTAGCGCAGTAGTGATGTTGTATGCAACGGTTGTATCCGATTTGTTTTATAAACTATATGATTTGAAAGAATATTATAATCATACAGGAGCCCAACAAATAGTTGAAGAATACCAACAAAAGAAAACAGAAAACCACAAGGATACATCGTGGGAAATCTATATCCCTAAGAAATGCGAGGAAATGAAGATTATACTATCCTCTCAAGACCTTGTGCATTTTGAAGCGTTGCAAAAAGAGCGGCATCTTTGTGCACATCCCATAATAACAGATGATATAAATTTATATCAACCAAATTCCTCAACCGTACAAGGGTTAATCATTGATATGATGAGGGGTATTTTATGTAGACCTGCTTTTTTGACCAAAGAGTTAATTCCTTCTATCTTAAATATTATAGGGAAACGGCTTGCGGCGGGGGATGATTCTATCGAGATTGCCCAAGATGTTTGGACGCAAAAACTACAATATATAACCCAAGAAAAAGATATTTGCACAATCTTTCGCAACCTATGGAAATTAGCATTCCTTGATAAAGATGACGAGGACAAAACAAGGCGGGAAACTATCTTTAATCTCTTGGGAATCATATACGAAAAGAATAAAACTTGCATACAGCAACAAATAAAGCAAGATGGCAAATCCTTCATAGAGAAAACAAATGTAGATGTAATAGAAGATAAGGGCTTTCATAGTTACATTCAATATAATACTCCTTTGTATCAATTTGTACTTTTCCTTAATCATTATCCAAGTATCTTTACGTATTTCCCGGAAGAATTACAAAATAGCATCAACAAAAACATTGCTAAATCTAAGAATATCCAAGATATTACTTTCTTTGATGTACCACACGACCAAATAGTTCAGACTGCACGGGAACGGATAGAACAAGGCGCATCAACTTATGCCCTTATGACTATTATTGACTATGTAAAAGCAACGCAACTCGAAGCAGATTTTAGAGAGTTTCTTATCAAAGCATATATTGGAGCAATTTCTTTTGATAATGCCGATTTGTGTTTTCGCTATATGGAGCCATACATTAAATCATTTTCAGTGGAACAATTGATAGAGATAATGAAAGGCTCCAATGAAAATTCACAATTATACAACCGCCGAGATGCTGCAAGGAGCAATAAAATAGTATTGTCTGAGATCAAAAATAGAAGAACAGACTTTGAGACATCAATCTATGCCAATTTGCGATTTTAATTACTCTTACTCGTAATTATTAGTTAATATGAATTCTCACTCTCTCATCTCCACTTTGCAGGAATACAACCGTTTAGGCATCCCTACGCAAATAGATTACAAGAAACAATGCCTTCTGTTCCCGCAGATGTCACCCAAAGCGACACCCATGTCACCCAAAATGTCACCCAAAGCAGTACTAATGATTCCAAAGCAGCAACGTATATGCTCACACCTCGTCAGCAGCAAATCCTGCAGATGATGCAAACAGATGGTTCAGTCTCGGCAAGTACTATGGCTGTGCGATTAGGTTTCACCGTCCGCACCATCCGACGAGATATTGAGACATTGCGCAAGCACTACACCATCCGGTGGATTGGTTCTTCCAAACAAGGTCATTGGCAGATTCTGCCACAGAATGTTGAACAATAGAGCAGAAAAAATATTAGCATAAAATGGCGGTATAAATACCCATTATACAACACTATGAGCGACAAAATATCCATACGTTTCTTTGAGGACCGTGAGGTGCGGGCAATCTGGGACGACGAACACGCCAAGGTAAGTAGGAAGGGGCAGCACACCGAAAAACCGGCTCTGCTGTTCGGGTTTCCGATAGCAGAGCCGGTGTGAAGGTAAGTCAGGAAACGTAAAAACTACCTTAAATTTTGTGGCGTTGGATTATTGCGGTATTTGTGCGCCGCAGTTGGGAACTGCGCCGAAGAGGTCCAATGCTTTTTGCCACGGATAACGGTTGGCAAACATTGTAACAGATGACTGCATCGTACCCACCATATTCATACCCATCGCTTGGCGGAAAGTGTTGGCAGCCGAGTTGGGGTTGTAGTCTGTTTTCTCTTTGTACGAGACATTCAAGAACCCGTTGAGGTACGCCTCGTCAATCTTTCCTTTGAACAGACTCGGGTCTTTGAGCGACTTGTTTCTGCGGCAATCGATTGCCTCCACATCGTCGAAGTCGTCGGCTTTCACGCGCAGCAACATACCACCGCCCGGCAGACTCAAATCGGTTACGCGGTTAAGGAAGAAGATATTGTCCTCACACTTGTCCACACGCTTTGCCTCGCGGTTTTTGTCGCTGTCGATATGTGTACGGTCGATAGCCGAGAATACTGCACAGCCGAAAATGTTACGTTGGATAGTGCAGCAAGTACCGGGTTGCAGACGGAAACCATAGCCCATCGAGGCAAGGTCTTTCAGACGCGACCATGCAAAAAGCACCGTATTGTCGCAGAAATTCACCTGCGTCATGTTTTGCGGGTCGGCACCGCGCACGTCCATAGTAGCCATGCGCACATTCACAAAGATACAGTTTTGTACCGTGATGGCACCTTTCAGCAAACCGTTGATGGCATAGTTGGGCGCGTTGATAAAGGCGCAGTTGCGCACTACCACATCCAACGTATTCACGATACCGCGGTCGCCGTTCAGGTATATCATATAGGACTCTTTGGTGAACACTTTTTCTGCCAAGTCCGGACCACCGATACCCTCTGTACCAATGGGGTTCATCATCGGCGTTTCCACGCCTTCGGGCTGTCCTTCACGACGCGCGTTGTAGGAAATAGTGTTGCCGCGGTCGAAAATCAGACCGTCTATCACCACTTGTTTGCTGGGGGCTACAATGCTGGTTATCTGCATGGTACCTTTCCCTTGCGCCGAACCGTTGGACTCTGCCGAGGGTTGTATCAGCGTCTTGTATTTCAGCACATCGCGTTCCGTGAAATCGCCATTATAACCGCCCTTGATAGTTACCGGTTTGCGAATATCAATCGTCCCGCTATTCAGCATACCGAAATAGTTTCCTTCTGCCACCAGGATGGTAGCACCGTCGTCGGCAACATCCAATGCCTTTTGCAAGTTCTTGAATGGTGCTGTCTTCGAACCGTCGTTCTTGTTACTTCCGTTTTCACGGCTCACATGGTAAATGGATTGTGCCCCTGCGGACAAACAGCCTGCCAGCAAAAGAGCAAGCGTAATAACAATTGTCTTTTTCATTTTTGATTAGGGTTAGATGGTTAAACAATTCATAAACTGCGCAAAGGTAGTGATAAAAATCAACACACGCAAATCTGTTGCGTATTTTTTATTCTCAGCATCAAGAGAAAGAAAACAGAAAAAAAGAAATACATATATAAAATAGAGTACTTTTTCGCCATACTCAAGCCGATTTCTTATGCGATTTATATGTTTCATAACATATTTCCATACAAAAAACAACATAAAACTTGCACATCTCACAAATTAACTATACCTTTGCTGTCGAAAATGGAAAAATCATATTCTATTATCCAACAATAACCAACAATATTATTAACCTACTAATTCATTTTATTTATGAAGAAATCTTTCTTTCTGGCAGCCTTTGCTGCCGCTTTGGCACTCGTAGGCTGCCAAAAACAATCGGAACTGGACTTTGATGACATCAAGACCAAAGCCACAGTGCAAGGTTATGTATATATCGATTTAGGATATATACAGGAGGGTACCGGTTTTGCCAAACTCAACAAACCCGCTGAGGGCGTAGCAGTGGCTGTGAAGGTGGATTATCAAAAGTATGACAAAGATGCTGCCGGAGGACAAAAGTTCTTTGAGGCTGTTTGCGATGCCAATGGTTTCTATAAAGTGGAAATTCCTGTGGGACAAGAGGCTATTGCCGGTATGAATGTTTACACTCGTCCGTTCGTTGGCAAGTATTACGACCTGGTTAACGGGGCTATCCAAGAAGTGGAGGTTTCCTTTACCGAGGAATCTACTTCTGTTGATATCGAGAGTGGCAAGGTCTTTACCGCAGCCAACATGATTGTTACCAAAGATGTAGAGAAACCTATTCTCACACGCAACCAGAAAGTAAAAGTATCGGGTAAAATTGTCGAGAAATTCGAGAAAAAAGAATATGTGGACAAAGAGAATCCTGATAAAGGTTACTACGGCGTGGTAGGTACCAACAATGCTACCCAGACAGTTACACTCGTGGCTACTTTCACCAATACGGATACCAAGTTCAATGGTCAAGAACTGATTTACAACCTCACTACCGGTGCCGGCGGTGTATACGAACTTACTGCTGACTTGTATGACGCTTGGGATATCAACAAAACCGAAGTGAAAATCGAAGCAAAATCATATCTCAACAAAATTAGCCACTATTATGAGAAATATGATGAAGATGAAAAGAAATATCTCAGCAAGACTCAAGAAGTATCCGGTTATTTCGAGCGCGGTGAAGTTAAGAAACCTTTGTCTGATGGTTCGCTGTTGATTGGTTGCGTAGTAAGCGATTTGGTAGTGGAATTCGTTCCTAATTACGCAAAGGAGACTATCTATGGTATCGGAAATCCTGACATCGACAAGAAAAACGATAAGGGTATCATGATATACAAATCTCACAACCCGCTTGGTTGGGCATACTAATCACTTCTAATACATATATTGATTATGAAGAAGATTCTCAGTATTTTGCTTGTGGCTGCTATGGCGGTCCCTGCAATGGCGGCTCGTGAGAAAGAGACTCCCGAGCAAAAAGCCCAAAAAGACTATTCTACATGGATGCCTGCAGAGGGCGATTTCTCCGTAGGTTTTTCGCTTGACCCATTGGCTACTTTTGTGGGCAACTTATTGAGCGGATACACCGGACAGAATAGTTTGGACAAATTGGCGGGCGACCCGTTGTTGAAAAAAACGATTGGTGCCAACCCGATGGTGTCTATCATGGGTTCGTATATGTTCACCGATAAGTTGGGCTTGAAAGCCAATATCGGGTTAGGTCTGACTTCTAAAGCGGAAAATCATTATGTGCTCGATGACGAAGCACTCTACTTGGACCCGTTGAGCAAGGCAAAAGTAGTGGATAGTCGCAAGGCTAACCTTACGTATGGTAGTATTGCAGTAGGCGTGGAGTATCGCGTTGGTAAAACTCGGCCCGTACAAGGTGTATTCGGCGGTGGCGTGAACTATGCTTTTGGGCAGCGCACCTACAGATTCAACTATGGTAATGCTATTACCGAGATGAACCAAACCCCGACTATCAGTGCAGATGCAAGTACCAGTACATTTATTCCTACCCCGACATATAGTGCAACGGCAGGTTATATGCCTAACGCACGTCTTTTGTCGTCGCAGGCAGACAAACTGATTCACATGCTTGGTGTCTATGGCAGCGTCGGCGTAGAGTGGTTCGTCGCACCCAAGATTGCACTCGGCGCAAATGTTAATGTGGGCTTGTACTACGAAGTAAATCCTTCTCGCAGCGCTATCTACGAGGGATGGAATATACAGACGAAACAAGTGGAGAAATTTACCGAACAGGTGGCTCCCGCTTCGCACGGATTCCATTTTGGTACAGACAATATCGGTGCTAACTTGTATATTGCATTCTACTTCAATAAAGACAAGTAATTGTAACTCATCAAACACCTGACTATTGCATGGCTGTCAGGTTTTATCAAATAGATTTTTTAGGTCGGCTGCGCGATGTGAATCGGGCAGCCGTTTTTTTGTACACTACGATGTGTCGGACTTTAGAGATGGGGTTGACCTAAGAGAGTGTAGAGGCACTTTTGACCGCTTGGGTTGAAGTGCTCAATGAGAATTTTGCCATCGTGCAGGATGATACGGGATGAAGGTACGGCGGCGGTGGTTTGAGAGGGTTGCAGGTCGGTGGCGGCAGAACGTTGCAACACTACACGCAGACCGATGTAATTGAGGCGGCGGTATTCCGTTTCACAGTGGCGGTAGGATACGAATGCGATATGCTCCTGCCGGGGATAACAACCGCCTCGGCATACGCGATAGTCGAACTTGTTGAAGGGGGCACCGGTGGGGTTGTTCTGTTCCTCTGCAGAATAATCACCATAGTAGTCGGAACACCATTCGAGTACGTTCCCGCTCATATCATACAACCCGAGTTCGTTGGGTTTCTTCTGTCCTACCACTTGTGTAGAAGTGGGAGAGTTGGAGGCGTACCAACCTACCTCGTTGATGTCGTTGCTTCCTGCAAACAGGTAATGGCGACTCTGTTTGCCGCCTCGGGCGGCATATTCCCATTCCGCCTCGGTGGGCAGACGGAAAAAGTCGCCGTGCTGCAATTGTCCCGATGCGGACAGACTGTCGTTGAGGGTGGCTATAAAGGCAAGCGCATCGTTGTAACTGATATAGTATGCAGGGTAACCTATGCCGTATCCCGCTTCTGAAAACCATTGATGAGTAGCGTCTGCCACCGGTTGCTGACGGGTAACAGCAAACCAAAGTCCCTGAGTAACAGGGTATTTGCCTATCAGATAATCACGAAGGTTCACATAGTGTACCGGTTGTTCGTCAAACGAAGCCTTGGGGTTATAGTTGGCTTGGGTGGCATCATCTTTCTGCGCGCCCATCAGAAACCGACCGCCTTCTACTTGCACCATTTCGAATGGGATGCCATCTACTGTATATACGCGTGAAAAACCATGTATCGGCAGACCGATACACAGCAAAAAGAACCATAGTTTCTTCATGTATGGAGATTCTATTTTGTTTATCTTAGTGAACTTTCTCTTGTGGGTTTTGGTTTGTCAGACTTTATTGTACGTTCCCGGACCCCGGTCTTACTTTATCAAACCTGTCTCGTAGGCTTGCAACAAGTTCTGTGTCCGGGGTGCAAAAGTAGTATTTTTCCGGCATATATGCAAACTTTTAATCAGCGTTGATTCTGCAATAGGCAGATAGTTTTGTATATTTGCAAAAAAAACACTACCTTTGCAGGCAAATAAATTTAAGATTCTATGGAAAAAGAAGAACTTAGAAAACTGATTGCTATTTGGTTTGAAGAGGATATCCGCGATGGCGACCATACCTCGCTGAGTTGTATTCCCCCTACCGAGATGGGCTGCCAACAACTCATTATCAAAGATACAGGCGTACTGGCAGGCGTGGAAGTGGCAAAAGAAATCATTGCCTATTTCGACCCCGAGTGCCGTATGGAGCAATTCCTTGATGACGGTGCATTGGTCAAACCCGGCGATGTGGCGTTTAAGGTCTATGGCAAGGAACTGAGCCTGCTGCAGATAGAGCGCACTATGCTCAACGTGATGCAACGTATGTCGGGTATCGCCACCACTACACACAAATACCAAAGCCTGATTGCTGACACCGGTTGCCACGTTCTCGACACACGCAAAACCACACCCGGATTGCGCTATCTGGAGAAAGAGGCGGTGAAAATCGGCGGCGGTATGAACCACCGTATCGGACTCTTTGATATGATTTTGCTCAAAGACAACCACGTGGATTTTGCAGGCGGTATCACTGCCGCTCTCACCCGCGCACGCGACTATTGTAAGGAGAAAGGCAAAAACCTGCGTATAGAGATAGAGACACGCAACGAGGAAGAGATACGCGAAGCACTGGCTACCGGTATTCCAGACCGTATTATGCTGGATAATTTTACCCCGGAGCGCACCCGCAAAGCCGTGGAACTGATACGCGCATGGGAGAAACAAAACGGCAAACATATCGAGGTAGAGTCCTCCGGCGGTATCACCATCGATACCATTCGCAACTATGCTCTCTGTGGCGTGGACTTCGTCAGTGTAGGTGCACTCACCCACTCTGTCAAAAGCCTCGACATGAGTTTCAAGGCGGTCAAGGAATAAACCAACCGGCCTCTAAACATCTATCTCAAATTCAAAACATGCTCTCGCCCCGCCAACGATGTTTTTTATATCATTGGCGGGGTGTTTTTTGTGGTTCAAATCGACAATCGATTTGTAAAAACAAGATTTTTTTCGTACCTTTGCATTTCATTTAATTGAGTATCATTATGCAAGTAGAATTGGTGTTGCTGGTGCTGTCGTTGTTGTTCTTCGCCAGTATCTTTACTGACAAAATCGGATATAAATTCGGAGTGCCGGCATTGCTCCTGTTCCTCGCCGTGGGTATGCTGTTTGGTCCAGATGGCATCGGGCATTTCTTCAACGATAACGGCATGGGCTATATGCTCGGTGTCAGTTCGGCACAAGCAATAGGTACCATTGCGCTCTGTATCATCCTTTTCTCGGGCGGTATGGACACCAAACTGTCGGATATACGCCCCGTGATGGCACCGGGGCTTACCCTCGCCACTATCGGTGTGCTGCTCACGGCTGTTATCACCGGCGTTATCATCTATTTTGTCTTCGGCTGGCTCAATGCCGTAGCAAGCGTGAGTATATGGGTGGCACTGCTGATGGCATCAACGATGTCGTCCACCGATTCGGCTTCCGTATTCTCTATCCTACGCACCAATGGCGTGGGGCTGAAGCATAATCTCCGACCGCTCCTTGAGTTGGAATCGGGAGCCAACGACCCTATGGCGTACGTGCTGACCACCACGCTTATCGGGGTAGTTACCACAGCATCTGCAGATATTTCTATATTGGCTATCGTACAGACTATCGTGGTGCAACTCGTGATGGGCGCCGTGATGGGTTTCCTCTTCGGGAAAGGTATTGTGGAACTGATGCGCAAGGTGCAACTCAGTAACGAATCGCTCTACCCTATCATGGTACTGACCGCGTGTATTTTCATTTTCTCTATTACTTACTATTTGCAAGGAAACACCTATCTGGCTGTGTATATCGGCGGTCTGGTTATCGGCAATAGTAAGTTTACACGCAAACGCCAAACCCGCAGTTTCTTCGACGGACTGACGTGGCTCAGCCAATTGGTGATGTTCCTTGTCCTCGGTCTGATGGTACACCCCACCGACCTGCTCAAAGTGGAAGTACTGGTACCCTGTTTGGTTATCAGTATCGTGATGATTTTCATCTCGCGCCCTATCTCGGTATTCCTATGTATGATGCCTTTCCGCCGATACACCAGGCGCGACAAACTGATGCTCAGTTGGGTGGGACTCAAGGGAGCAGTACCTATTATATTCGCCATTCTCTGTAAGGCTGGCGGTGTGGCGCATGCCGACCTTATCTTCAATATCGTATTCCTCTGCACTCTGGTTTCGTTGATTGTACAAGGCACATCACTGTCGGCTATCGCCAAAAAACTCAATCTGGCAATGCCGCCTGTGCAACTGAAGAAACTGGTGCATTTCGACATCGACCTGCCCGAAGAGATAGAATCGTCCGCCACGGAGATGGAAGTGGATGCACCGATGTTGGCGAATGGCAATATGCTCAAAGACCTGACTATCCCTGCCAAGACGCTGATTATCATGGTGCGCCGCGGAGAAGACTTCTTTGTGCCTACGGGTAAATCCGAGTTAGAGATAGGCGACCAACTGCTCGTCATTACCGACAACGATGCCGCCCTTGCTGCGCAGTACCGCGAAGCCGAAGAAGAGGAAGAAAGCAACCACTGGGGACCACGCCTCATCAACAACACCACACTCTTCCTCAAAGAGAAATGGCACCAAATCTCCCACCCCACTAAGAAGAATAACGGATAACTCTTCGTGGCAATAGTATGTCCTTTTTCGCTGAAAAAGCGCGTCATAAGAAATAGAGAACGCCCAAAAACAAAATAGCATCATCTACCATATTGAATAAATGGCAACCATATATTATTTGGTATGGAATTTATGCACCAATTAGTAACAAAATGGGCGTGATTACGACTAAAGTTCAAGTAAGCGAATCAAATAATATGCCAATAGACAGGATTATATCAGCCAACTTGCCGGTAAGGCGTGGAATGGGAGAGTGAAAATCATTACTGGTATTCGTCGTTGTGGCAAGATTTACACCGCCACGGGTATAGAAGTGAAATAGACACCCCACCCACGCCATAGGAGAGACTTGGCAACAATTATGGGCTGCTCACACATTGGGGCAGCCCATATTTTTATAGTTTTGTCTATAGCCTTTGCATTTGCATATATCGTTCAAAAATGTTACCTTTGCACAAATTTTAAGTTACACTTTTATTTTGTACACACAAGATTTTCAGTTGCGTATTCGCTTAAAAAGCAGTAATTTTGCAGAACAATAATCATTCCTGCCACGCATTGTGGCTATTCAACAAACAAAATACATGAAACAGACAATTTTCCTTACCGGTGCTACGGGCACTATGGGATATGCGGGTATGCAAGAGATACTGCACTATCCGGAACGATATACATTGCGCATACTGGCGCGTCCGAGCGCAAAAAACAAAGCCCTGCTGGCACCCCTGCAAGAACAAGTGGAAATCATCTGGGGAGACCTGACAGACTATCAGAGTATCTTGCGCGGCGTAACGGGTAGCGACATCGTGCTGCACGTGGGCGGTATGGTATCGCCGCAAGCCGACTACCGACCTACTGCCACACGCAAGACCAATATCACCGCTGCAACTTATATCCGCGATGCTGTTTTGGCACAAGGCGAACACCAACCCCGCGTGGTCTATATTGGCAGCGTGGCACAGATGGGCGACCGACGCGAACCTCTCCATTGGGGGCGTACAGGCGACCCGATATGTGTATCCGCCTACGACCACTACGGACTGACAAAAGTAATGGGAGAGTATATACTGACCAACTCGCCTATACGCAAATGGGTCAGTCTGCGCCAGTCGGGTATCCTATACCCTGCTATCCTCAAGAACTACGACCCGATAATGTTTCACGTCCCTATCCGCGGTGTGCTGGAATGGGCTACGGTGGAAGACAGCGGGCGATTGTTGGAGCGCGTATGCCGTGAGGAAGTGCCGGACGAGTTTTGGAACAACTACTACAATATCGGTTCGGGCAAAGAATACCGCATCAACAACTACGAGTTCGAGTGCCTGCTGCTGGACGCTATCGGTTGCCCGCGACCCGAAAAGATATTCAACACCAAATGGTTCACCACGCGCAATTTCCACGGGATGTGGTATGCCGACGGCGACCGGTTGGAAAACTACCTGCACTTCCGTGCGAATGTACCTGTGCGCGAGTACTTTACTAAAATGGCACAGGCGGACAGCATACCCGCTGGTATCAAATTTGCGTCCAAGACCAAGATAGCCAAGTTGTTCCCGCACTGCGTGAAGTTGGCTATGCGGGCAATGGCGAACTCCAAAGAGCACGGCACGCAATGGTGGATTAAAAACAACATTGAGCCGCGTATCCATGCCTACTACGGCAGTATGGATGCCTATAAGGCTATACCCGACTGGAAGAATATGGACCTAAGCCACAACAGCGAGGAGGCTGTTACTCTCGATCATGGTTACGACGAGCAGAAACCGATGTCGCTGTTTACCATAGAAGATATGCAGAAGGCTGCCGTTTTCCGCGGGGGCAAGTGTCTCTCCACCGAGATGACGCAAGGCGACTGGGACACACCGCTGGAATGGGAATGTGCTGAAGGACACCGCTTCACCGCCTCGCCGCGCGTGGTACTGCTCGGCGGACACTGGTGCCCCGAGTGCATGCCATGGCCATACCGAGACGAACCGAATCCGCGCCCTTGGCACTGGGACAAGATAGCAAAGCAAAACCCGTTCTTCGCGCAGATTTGGACCCCGCTCCACGATGCAGGCGAGGACAATGTGTATGGTCCCGAAGTCTTCGACGGGTGGGAGAAATAGTGCACCTCAAAGCATACTATCGCAAGCCCTTTCGTACCCCCGAATAAATTTAACACCACCTAACAAGAGCCTGTATGACACCACCGTCATACAGGCTCTATTGCTACTTGCAATCTTTCTCGTATCCTTCTCGATACCTGCGTATAGGATAACCGAAACATAACCGATACATATATATACTTTCGTAATACTTTGAAGCAAGGCATAAGCAAAGTATAAACAAGGAATATGCGAGGGGCAAGCACCATATATGCAATATCTGTGTCAGGTATTTGCTGCGAACAGGGGAGCAATCTTAAAATTTGACACTTTTCTGCAGTGGCAGGCTGGTAACGAGGTGGTAGAGTCTATACGATGTCAATCTTAACAATCGTATATTTTGCAGGGACTTCCATGATTAGCCGGCACCCTCCTGCCACAAACATTAGATGAGCATTTTCATTTGCATAATTCACTAAAAAGCAGTACCTTTGTCGTCGAAAGGTTGCGTTTGCCGGGCAGACGACCTTTCAAACATATTTTATTAACAGCGTTTATTGACGCTCTGTTCTGACAATCTGAAATGTCGCAGTTTCACTAATCCGGTCAGACTTAGCAACGATGAACGTCTGCGTGGTATGAGTTATATATATGCTTGTATTACACCCGATTATCAGTTGGGTGTGGTATATGTATATACGCTTATATCGTTGCGGACTTCGCGTTGTCAGTTCTGTTGGATTAAGGCAATGCGACAGCCCCAGATTGCGGAATTGACAAACGTCAAGTCCGCATTTTTTATGTAGTGGTATCAACCTGCATAAAAACCAAGCAACCCCATCTATGGCACGAAGTATAGAAGAACAAGTGGAAGATTGGTGCAAACGCCAACTGAAAGGCAACTACTACACCAAGACACAGGCTATCAACCCCGAGATAGAGAAAGCACTGCGCGAAGCCCCGAGCAAACAGGGCGGCACAGGAGCCAACTACCCAGACATCAAATGTCTGATAGAGACACCCGACCTGCGCCATATCCCCGTAATGATTGAGGTGAAAGGCACACGCGGGGCGTTGGAACGGCGGGACGCACAAGGCAATATCGAGAATACCAAGAAAGATAACACCGCTCACTACCAGAACATAGCCAAATATGCGGTCAATGGTGCCGTACATTATGCGGATGCCATTCTCCGCAACGCCGATTCGTATAGAGAGGTTGTGGCGATAGGAGTAAACGGCTACGAACAGCAGGACGGACAACTGCACTACGAGGTAGGTGTTTACTATGTATCGAAAGACAACCTGTTTGTGCCGAAACGGGTGGGAGACTTCAGCGATTTATCGTTCCTGCAAGCCGAACACCAGTCCGCTTTTATCCGGCAGATAGACGCACTGTCTTTGTCCGCCACCGAGATTGAGCAGCAAAAACAACAGTTGGAGGACGACATCGAGCGCAAACTGAAAGCCCTGAACCAGAAGATGCACGACGAAATGAAAATCGTTGTCGGTCAGCGTGTACAATTGGTTGCGGGACTGATTATGGCAGGTCTGGGCGTGGCGGGCTCCGTATCGCCGCTGCGCATAGAAGACCTGCGCGGTGAAAACAACACGGAGGACAACGACGGGCAGATTATCATGCGCAAGATAAAGAACTACCTGCAAACCAAGCACCTGCCGCAAGAGAAAATACAGATGATTGTCAGTGTGTTGAGTGTCGTATTCTTGCACGCCAAACTGAACGAACCGCACAACGGGGAAACCGACCTGCATACGCTCTATGCGGACATCAAGCGCGACATAATCCCCTTTGTGTCCGGCGAATTGCACAATATCGACTTTACGGGGCGGCTCTTCAATGTGCTGAACGAATGGGTGGATGTGCCGGACGGCGCAAAGAATGATGTGGTGCTGACGCCGCGCTATGTAACCGAACTGATGGCACGACTCTGCCGAGTGAACAAAGACAGTTATGTATGGGACTTTGCCACCGGTTCGGCGGGCTTCCTCATCTCGGCTATGCATCAAATGATTGATGATGCCAAAGCCACGATACAGAGTGCCGGCGAACTGCAGGAGAAAATCAACCACATCAAGATGGAGCAGTTGTTGGGTATAGAGAAACTGCCCGATGTGTATATGCTGGCGGTGCTGAACATGATATTGATGAAAGACGGCAGTGCCAACATCATTCACGGCAACTCTCTGACCGAGTTTGACGGCAAATACGAGCAGGGTGAGCACCGTGGTGAGCCTTTCCCCGCCAATGTATTCCTGCTCAACCCGCCCTATTCGGCGGACGGCAAAGGGTTTGTGTTCGTAGAGCGGGCATTAGGAATGATGAACCACGGCGGCTATGCGGCGATACTGATACAGGAGAATGCAGGTAGCGGCAACGGACTGCCGTACACGGCACGTATCCTCGAGCGCAATACCCTGCTGGCATCTGTCAAGATGAGCGACATCTTCTGCGGAAAAGCCAGTGTGCAAACGGCTATTTACGTATTCCGTGTAGGTGTCCCGCACGACACCAAGAGCGTGGTGCGGTTTATCGATTTCAGCGAGGACGGCTACACTCGGCAGAACCGCAAGAAGTCCAGCCAGTCGGTGAACCTGCGCGATACCGACCATGCCAAAGAACGCTATGAAGAGATTGCGAACATAGTGCGCTACGGACGCGGCGTGAACGACGAGTACCTGCACTATTACAAGGAGGCGTATGTAGAGGACACTATTACGCTCAAAGGCAACGACTGGACGTATGGGCAGCACCGCAAAGTGAATACCGTACCCACGTACGAGGACTTTGCCAATACCGTCAAAGACTATCTCGCATGGCGTGTGAGCGAAATCATCAAGCAGGAGGACGGCTTGGGAAAATAGACAGCCCTCGCACGCTGCCAACCTGCGAGGGCGGATACAAACCCTTCAAAATAGGCGAGTTGTTTGATGTAAAGACACCCAAAAAGAAATTTAATGCTAATGAAATTCAATTTGGCGGTCAATATCCTTATGTAGCAAGAGGAGTGGGAAATAACGGAATACGTGGCTATGTTACTTTAGACACACAATATCTTAATGAAGGAAATACACTATCCTTTGGGCAAGACACTGCTACTATCTTTTACCAAACAGAACCTTATTTTACAGGTGATAAGATAAAAGTATTGCATTTCAAAAGAGGTGTTCTTGATGCACACCTTGCGTGCTTCTTAATAACTTCGATGCGTAAGGCATTCGCTAATTTTAGTTGGGGTAGTTCCTCATTTAGCGAGGAGGTCATTAACAATACTCTTATTTATCTCCCCACTACAGCCGCAGGCGACATAGACTTTGCATTTATCGAAGAGCGTGTGCGCGAACTTGAAGAAGAACGTGTGCGCGAACTTGAAGCCTACCTCAAAGCGGCAGGCTTCGAGGATTGTACATGACTGCCGCAGAACGCGAAGTATTGTCTCTTCTTTCGGGAGGGATATCCATCAAAGAATTCAAGATATATGAATTGTTTGAAAAACCGACATTGGGTATCAGGAAGAAATTCAACAAAAAGGAAGATGTTTCGACCACCCGAACTGCTGTTTACAATTTGCCATTAGTGAATGCCAAACATGGAAATAATGGCATAATGTACTATGGTAAAGAGTGCGATTTCGATTCTGTCTCAATGAGCATTGATATTGTCGGAGATGGCGCTATATCAACAGGCGATGTATATCCGCAACCGGATAAAACAGGTGTCTTATACAACGCCTATTTAATACGCCCCAAACAAGAGCCAATAAATGAACCACTCATAGTTTATTTTGCGGTTGCCATTCAAAAAGCCATAAAGCACAAGTACGGCTACGACAACAAAGCCACTTGGGAGAAAGTACAAAGAGAATCCATTTCTCTTCCTATTACCACAGACGGAGCCATAGACTATGCTTTTATGGAAACGGCCATTCGGGCAATGGAGAAGCAATGCATTGCCCGCCTCAAAGCCGCCTTTGCCCGCGAACACGAAGCATATATGCAAGTGATTTTATGACCAGCGGCATAAAGGTTGAGTTACAACATTATACATACAGAGCATCTATTGTACCTTTATACAAATAGGATTTTACTTGTCGGAATGGGATTTTTTGCGTACCTTTGTATCCCGAAAAGACTTTGGAGAATTGTTCTATGTATTTTGACGAATTAGCACTATCAGACGATGTATTAGACGCGCTATGGGATATGCACTTTGACACGTGCACCCCCGTGCAAGAAAAGACCATACCCGTTATCTTGGAAGGGAAAGACGTAATCTCGTGCGCTCAGACAGGTACGGGAAAAACGGCGGCATACATACTGCCCCTGCTGACCAACCTCGCCTACGACGACCACGACCCCGACAAACTGAACGCCATCATCATGGCACCGACGCGCGAACTGGCGCAACAGATTGACCAACAGATGGAAGGCTTCGGGTTCTATGTACCGTTCTCGTCGGTGGCTATCTATGGCGGTAACGACAGCGGCGCGTGGGGCACGCAGGTTACGGGATTGCAGAAAGGGGCAGACATCGTGATTGCCACCCCCGGGCGACTGCTGAGCCAAATGAATATCTACGACATTGACTTCTCGGGCGTGAAATACTTTATCCTCGATGAGGCAGACCGTATGCTTGATATGGGTTTCTACGACGACATTATGACCATAGTCAACCGCCTACCCAAAGAGCGACAGACGATAATGTTCTCCGCAACGATGCCCGACAAGATACGCCAAATGGCACGCGCTATCATGCACCACCCCGTGGAGGTGAAGATAGCCGTTTCGCGTCCGCCGGAGACCATTCACCAGATGGCGGTGCAACTATTCGAGGCACAGAAAACGGCGATGGTGCAACAGTTGTTGGAAGGCAAAGGGCTGAAAAAAGTGGTGCTCTTTGTGAGCAAGAAACAGAAAGTGCGCGACCTGACTCGTGCCTTGCGTGCGAAACATATAGACGCCCGCGCGATGTACTCCGACCTGGAGCAGAAAGAGCGCGATGAGGTGATGCTCGATTTCCGCAACGGCAAAGTGGATGTATTGGTGGCAACGGACATCATCTCGCGAGGGATAGATGTGGACGACATACCGTTGGTGATTAACTACGATGTGCCGCGCGACGCGGAGGACTATGTGCACCGTATCGGACGTACCGCACGCGCGGAAAACAAAGGCGAGGCGGTTACATTGGTCAGCCCGGAAGACGCACGGTATTTCCAAAAAATAGAGCATTTTCTCAACAAGCAGATAGAGCGTCTTCCGTTGCCCGATGCTCTGGGCGATGCACCCGCCGACGCCCTATACGCCCCACGTGCCAAAAAAGGTGCCGGAAAAGGTAAGTTCGGTAGAGGCAATTCGGGCAAAGGCGATTCTACGAAGAAACCGTTCCATAGGAAACGTCCGGCTAAGTAAGTGCCCGGAATAAAGGCAATTGACACATAATTGGGAACTATAGTCCACTATTACAATGCTCTCCAATGTCGTTGTGTGCGCAGCACACGATGACATTGTTTTGTTTTTATCCTTTCTGTTATTCGTTATGAGATAGTTTTTACCCAACTATGACAGGCTATGCTGATTAAGCGTTTCTCTAAAAAAATACATTTTTCTTGTAGTTTTCGGGGAGTTTTTGCGTCTAACGGATAGAATTGGCTGATTCAACAACAAACAAATTCTTTGTATGTAAACCGATTGGTGGCAGACCACCTGTCAACAAACAACAAAACAATGTCGTTGTGTGCGCAGCACACGATGACATTGTTTTGTTTTTATCCTTTCTGTTATTCGTTATGAGATAGTTTTTACCCAACTATGACAGGCTATGCTGATTAAGCGTTTCTCTAAAAAAATACATTTTTCTTGTAGTTTTCGGGGAGTTTTTGCGTCTAACGGATAGAATTGGCTGATTCAACAACAAACAAATTCTTTGTATGTAAACCGATTGGTGGCAGACCACCTGTCAACAAACAACAAAACAAACTGATGGAACCCACAAAAGAACAACAATTTGCCCAACTTGTCCGGCGGTACAAAAGCACAATATACAGTATCTGCTATATGTTTTCGTCGGACAAAGATGAGGTTGCCGACCTGTTTCAGGATATTCTAATCCGGCTCTGGGACGGCTATGAAAAATTCCGCGGCGAGAGCAAGGAAACCACATGGATATACCGCGTGAGCATGAATACCTGTATCTCAGCAGACCGCAAGCGCAAATCGCGAGGTGAGCGTGTGCCTCTGAGTATGGATATAGACCTCTACACCGACCAAGACGATGACACACAGCAAGTGCAGGCACTGTACAGCCGTATTCACCAGTTGGGACTGGTGGACAGAGCCATCGTAATGCTATGGTTGGAAAACCTCAGTTACGAAGAGATAGGGCAGATAGTAGGCATCAGTGCCAAAAATGTGTCTGTCAAATTGGTGCGCATAAAAGAACAATTGAAGAAAAGTTGAACGCATTTAATCATTACAACTATGGACGAACTACAAGAAATGCAGGCTCAAATGGCTCTGCTCAAACAGAAACTAAATAACGAAGAGATAATAAACGACCGACTTCTGCGTGAGGTAACGCGCCAACGTGTACGGCGGCTGAGCAGAATGGTGTGGATAGAAGGAATTTGTGACTTGTTTGTTGTAACCTTCGGCAACTATATCTTTTACGGGTTTGGTTGCTCGTGGTGGTTTATCGGCGGCACGACCCTAATGATGCTTGTGTGCTTTTTGGCAACACTGCTTCCGCACCGCCGTGTAAAAGAGCGCGAAATTATGCAAGGCGACCTGCTCACAGTGTCCAAACGAGTACGCCAACTGCGTCAGTTCTATAAAAATTGGATACGGATAGGCTTTTCAATGGTTGCGATATGGCTCATTTGGTTTTTTACGGAGTTGTATTTGCACCATACCGATAACCTCACTTTCGTTATCAGTATAGCCGTTGGTGCGATTGGTGGAGGTGCGATTGGTGGAGGTGCGATTGGTGGAATCATCGGCAGTCTGCAGAACAAGAAATGTATCCGCGAGATGGATGAGATTATCGGGCAGATAGAACACTAAAAGCGAATAGTGCTTATATTCGTGGAGGTTGTCCTACGCAGGGCAATCTCCTTTTTTTGTGTCATTTTGCGTAAGATATTATAGTTTACGGATACGCCATTCGTTGGGGTAGAGATTGTTGAGGCGGGAACCGACATTCTTGGCGAAACCGAGAGGAATGTCATCATACGTAAGAAGGACAACACCCGTAGGCAACTGTGATAAATCGAGATTGAGTGCCTCAGTGCGGAGGTAAGAAAGGGCTTGCTCGAGATTGAGCGACAACTGTTGGAAGGCTTCCTTGCGGAGATCCTTTGCCATACTCAGCGCATGCTGCGGAACGATACCTTTGCCGCGCTCCTCACCCAAACCGAAGCCCGTAGAGATACACGTGAACTGCGCTGCAAAATAGTCAATCAAATCCTTATATTTAGCGGGATACGCCGTTGCGAAACGATCGTTCTGCCGGATTGCCCAATGGTCCGGGTGTTGCAACCACGCACGCATTTCCTTCTCGTAGGTAACAGGCGTAGCGGTTGTGCGTTTAGGAACTTTTATCTTAAAGGGGATAAAGGCAGCCTCATGCTTGCGCAAGGCACAGATATATAATCCTTCACTCTTGGTGCGATGGGGATAGAAATGGTAGCCGATAGTTCCCTCGCTGATACCCCATGCGGGGTCGGTGGGCAGAGGTAAGACATCCGCACCGAGCGTCTCCGCCATCCATTGGACATTCTTTTCGTTTTCCTCGTTATTGAACGTGCATGTGGAATAGATGAGTATCCCGCCTGGCTTGAGCGCGTCCCACACATCGGTCAAGATAGTACGTTGGCGGTCGGCACACATCTTCACATTTTGCAAACTCCATTCATCGCGGGAGGCAGGGTCCTTACGGAACATCCCTTCGCCCGAACAGGGCGCGTCCACCAAAATACAATCGAACAGGTTGGCACACCGCTCACCGTATTCGGCAGGCATATTGTGCGTTACGACCGTATTGCCATTGCCCCATTTCTGCACATTCTCACTCAAGACAAACACACGCTGACGGACTACTTCGTTGGCAAACAACAATCCCTCGTCGCCGAGATATTCGCTGACAAGCGTGGATTTTCCGCCTGGTGCCGCACATAGGTCCAAGACAATACTATCCCGACTAACATACTGCTCAAGAGCCTGTTGCACAAACATTGATGCCGCTTCCTGCACATAGTAACAGCCCGCATGGAAAAGCGGGTCGAGCGTAAACTGCGGGCGGACGGAGAGATAGTAGCCATCCAGATGCCACGGCACCTCCTCGGTGTCGCAATCAAAGGTCAATACATCCATCTTGCTATTGAGCCGAATACTCGTTGGAGACTCTGTTTCCATGGCACGGAACAAATCGTCTGCCTCCGCCCCCAACTGCTGACGCATACTATCTATAAAATCAATTGGCAACATACGCTTTTCTCCCAAATTAAATCAACGCACAAAGGTACTATTTTTTTTGTATATACACAAGAAATAGAACACTAACATTTCCATGAGACAATAGTCTTTTGCCGTAAAATAGTGGTTCAAAAGCCATATACAAGTGCCGCGCAACAAGAATGGCACTATCTTTGTACTACATTTTGTAAGTTACTCAAAACTATAGTTTACAAAAGACAAACGGCTATGAAACAGAAACTTACTATTCTATTGGCGTTGATGGGTTTCGCCTTGTCGAGCGTGTATGCACAGCCGACCGACACTCCGTCCGAAAGCAAACATATCGACACATTGGCACACTGCCTGCGTATGCGGAATGACAATGCAGAAGTGTATATTTATCATAGTGTACCTTATGCCTACGCCGAGCGGTTCCGGTCACCCGTGTTGGCAGATGGCATAGAACCCGCCGACGACTATATCCACAGCAACGTGGCGTGCTATCAGCGCGTGCAGCCTGCCGACAGCACAAAGAAATACAGCGAGGCAAATATCGTATTGGCAGAAGGCGAAGAGTCGCCACTGACAGAAGACTGCTTGGTGCTGACCATCAACTCACCGAAACCGTTGGATGCCGCCCCGAAAGCCAACCTGCCGGTATTGGTCTATATACACGGCGGCAACTATTATGCAGGCGGCGGAGAACGCGTATCGACGCAGTTGGCAGAGTTTGCGCTACGCGAACAGGTGGTGACGGTAACGGTAACCTACCGTTTGGGTATATTCGGCTATCTGTATCAGCCCGATTCGGCATCGGTCAATTTGGGTTTGCAAGACCAACTGACGGCCCTCCGATGGGTACACAACAACATCAGCCGCTTTGGCGGTGATGCAGACAACATCACCCTTGCCGGACAATCTGCAGGCGCACAAAGCGTTGTATATTGCTTAGCCGATACAGCACGTGTACCTATCAACCGTGCGGTGGTATTCTCGGCACCGATGGGATTGACTACATCGAAATGCTTGGGCAAACAGCGTACAAAGTTCGTGCGCAACTATCTGGGTAAACAAGACCCATGGACGTGCAGCGCAGATACGCTGATGGCTGCACAGTTGCACTATATGCATACCCATCAGGCGGCTTGGCACTCCCTACCCTTCTCCCCGACGGGACTGCCGCAGATGCCATGCTATGGAGACAAGGTAAAGTGGCCGAAACAAGTGGTCGTGTGCGCCCAAAAAGACGACGGCAGTATGTTCGGACCGAAACCGCTGTGGCCTATGGTAACGAGTTACGTATTCACCGCTCCCGCTAAACGCTACACACGCTATCTGAACAAACAGGGTGTAGATGCGCAATATCATCTCTATACTTGGGAACCACGAGGATCGGAACTGAAAGCGGCACATTGTGCCGAATTGCCGCTGCTATTGGACGGCACCGAAGAATACTGGGTAGGGTCGTGGATAATGGGCGATGTAACATTGGATGAGATACGCCCGCTGCGAACCAAGTTTATGGACGATTTTGCCCATTTTATGCGCACAGGCGAATGGCTGATGTAGATGTCCGAAATCCCTATTTGTGGGGAAAAGGTGGGAGAAAGTTGCGTACATTACATTTTTTGTGTACCTTTGTACACTAAACATCGTATATATGAATTTTGAAGGAATCATCTTGGGGTTGGCGGCATTTGTATGCATCGGACTATTTCACCCCATCGTTATAAAAGCAGAGTACTATTTCGGTACACGTTGCTGGTGGATATTTGCCTTGGTAGGCACACTCGCAGCGGTAGGGTCGCTGTTTGTAGATACCACTTACCTGTCGGCAATGTTAGGCGTGTTCGCATTCTCATGCTATTGGTCAATACTCGAAATCTTTGAACAAAAAAAGCGTGTCGAAAAAGGTTGGTTTCCACGCAACCCGAAGCGGAAATGAGAAAATGTTTCTCTTGCTGCAAACATCGAAAGAATCAACGAAACGAAAGGGGTTGCCTGAGATACTCAGGCAACCCTTTCAGTATATTGGATGGTACTATAGAATAATACCCTTTGTACACCCCGGTTTCAGACACGCATTTGCATAGCGTTGTGGAGACAATGGACTTCACAAGGTCCCATAATGTTTTCAAGGATACCATCAGCCTCAAACATCACATGCTTGCGAGTGATGATTTGTATATCCTGCCCCGTAAAAGAATGAATAAACGGCAACTCGGTCAGATGCCCGTTGAATAGTTTGGGTATGGCCTGCATCACCTGTTTGAAAGTAGGTTTCTTGACAAATATAGAGTGAAATACTCCATCGCGGGGATCCGCATCAGGATTCTGACGAATACCACCGCCCGAATAAGGACCATTACCGATATTCATGGTAAAAAGCATGTCATTGACAATGGTCTTACCATCCACCACCAACTGCATTCTAAAAGGCTTCTGCACACAAAGAGCCGCCAAGAGAGCAAAGAAATAGTTGACGTGATGACTGCCGATATAATACTTGAAAGTAGCCGCCCATTCACAGCAAAGCGGGTCAACGCCAAAGCCCACAGAATTAACGAAATAGCGGTGATGCTCAATACCGTTTCGCCAATAGGTAAGACACCCTATATCTAACGGTTGGCACTTGCCGTTGAAAAAGCGGTCCAAGGCTTTCTTATAGTCTTTGTTCAAGCCCCAGAAACGTCCCCAGTCGTTGCCCGTACCGCGCGGCATCAAGCCAAAGCAGACCTTGCGGCGTTGCTCGTCGGATATATTGGCACGCATAATGCCATTGATTGTCTCGGAAAGAGTACCATCGCCACCCAAAACGAGTATCTCATCGTATCCTTTTTCCACCAACTCACGACCTAATTCAATAGCATGCCCCGCATATTTGGTTACACGGTACGTAAAAGGCTCATGACGCCGGCGCAGAAGTTTCCAAAGATATATTCGCTGCGCACGAAAGGCTCGTTTGCCGGATTTCGGGTTAATGATTATTCCTAACACTATTCTATGCGTAATGCGTAATGCATAATTACGTTCTTACATAAACGCGAGTGCAAAGGTACAAAAAAAACAGGAGACTGCCAAATAAAAATCAGAAATCATCGTCAGACAGGGCTGTTTGTGCTTTGGTAGAGGCATTGACCGCTTCTTCACACGATTTCTTCAGACGTTCCGTCATTTTGGGCATATAAGCCGGTGCGATGTCGTAATCCCGGGCATTGCCTTCTGCCAAGACGATGCGCACCTTGACAATACCGATACCCTGCTGCACTTTGGTAATGAAGTCCTCCGATAGTTGATAACGAGTGTAAGTGCGGTAATAAAAGAGTGTTGCACCATTAACCACATTATTGCTTTTCTCCTTCTGCACCGGGTCGTTTGCCACACGGGGAAGAGTCATCTTGGTATCATCCGAGAAACGGACCAAGATACGCGAGGTATTGTCAAACGTGTTGTAATCGGTAGAACCGGTGAGTTTCAGCACCAGATATGATACCGTATTAGCACCTACATTCTCTTGTGCAACAGCCATTTGGGGCTTATATTGTGCGCCCTGCGGTTTAGCATCGGGAAAGACGACAAACGTACCACGCTGTTCCTCTGCCGAGAGAGTAACAGCAGCCAGTAGAGCCAACAAAAAAAGAGAGCGTTTCATATTGTTTTGTTTAATGATTATCCGATTTCAAAAAAGCCAACAGAGCAGCCATATCCGGAAAGACCCGGTCAGCTCCCTCATTGCGCAGGAGAGAGTCTGCGAGGGGACCTGTGTTTACCGCAATGGTGTACAAACCGGCCGCCTTGCCCGCACGGACACCGAGAGGAGCATTCTCAACGACACAGCATTGGTCCTTGGGGAGACCGCTACGCTCCCATGCTTTGAGATATGGCTCGGGATTGGGTTTACCATAGGTAACATCGAAAGCCGTAATCATCCGCTCATGCGAGAATATACCCGGGAAATGAGAGTCGATATTGTCAAATAGACTCTTTTGTCCCGACCCTGTAACAATCCATATTTGTGCACCTTGCGATTGGAGAAAAGCCAATACGTCCCTCACACCGCGCATCGGTCCTGCCCCGCCACGGCGTTGGAAAGCCGCCGATTTCTCGTGATAGATAGACCAAACCTCTTCGTCGGAGGCATCACGATGTTCGTATTTGAGTATGGCTTCGCGGATGACGTCCTGACCGGTACGCCCCTCATTGATGTAGCAGTCCTCTGCCGTAAAAGGCAGTCCGTGCTGCGACATCACCTCTTCCCACGCTGCGGCATGGTTGGGCATACTATCAAAGAGGACACCGTCCATATCGAAAAAGAAACCTTGTTTCATTTGCTGTCTGTATAGAATTTCTATATTTCTATTATTCTTCCGTTCTATATTTAGTATTGTCTTTCGCCGAAGATTGCACTGCCTATACGCACCATAGTGCTGCCGGAAGCAATGGCCTGTAGATAGTCCTCGCTCATACCCATACTGAGGGTATTCCACTCCGGATGAGCATGGTAAATAGCCGACAACGCATCAAAACAGCGTTGTATCTCTGCCGTATCATCGGTGTTGGTAGCCATACCCATAATACCCTCTACGTGTATGTTGGGCATTTCGGCGAGTACCCCGCTATCCAACAGGGCTTGCAGTTCGTCGGGCGTGAAACCGCTCTTGGTTTCCTCACGGGCGACGTGTACCTCAAGCAAGACATTGACCACCCCATTGATACGTGCCGCTTCGCGTTGAATAATCTCCAAAAGGTGCTGACTATCCACACTATGTATCAGATACACAAAGGGCACTATCGCCCGCACCTTGTTGGTCTGCAAATGCCCAATCATGTGCCAACGGATATCTTTGGGCAAGAGGTCGTGCTTCCTGACCAGTTCCTGCACATGGCTCTCGCCGAAATCGCGTTCCCCTGCCGAGTATGCTTCGGCAATCATCTCTGCGGGGTGGAACTTACTGACACACAGCAATGTAACGCCCGCAGGAATGTGGGTGCGAATAGCCGCGATATTTGGGGCAACAGACATAAATCAGTTTACGGCACGATAGACCTCGAGGATGGGAGAACGGGCAATAGAGACAATCTCACAATCGAGTGTCTCGAGGTACTTGCGGAGATTATCGAGTGCTACATCAATCGTGGTTGCCTGTACGAAAATGCTAACGGCCTTGCGTTTCTCCTTTCCATCGTCCTCTACAGTAATCATCTCAACACGGGCTTTGAACCAGCGGTCTCCCTCCGGATTCTCAATCAAATCATAAAATTGTACTTTCTTGCAACTCGGTGTTTCGCAATCGCCGAAAATAAGCGGTTTGATGTCCTCCATCAGCCGGTTCTCGACATCGGCACAATTAAGTCCCTCCACGAGGTAGGTTTCTTTTACATTCTTCGGATTATCTTCGCCCGTTTGGCGTTGATAATTCACTTTTACTTCGTAAAAAAGCATATTTCAATTAGCAATTAAAAAATAACTATTAATATACAGAGTGGGTTCTGCATTTCCGGTCTATCCTCCTGACATCCACCCGACATCCACCCGACTTTTCAGTATTGCAACATATTCATATACTATGCTGAATCACCTACTAATCACCTACTAATCACCTACTAATCACCTACTCTTTATTCGGTAAGATAAAGGAGATGAAAGAGCGGGGAGTATCAGTAATTGACCAGACTCTTGACATCGGTGGCGGACAATTTGCCCGAAGGCATGGCACGCAGGCTTCCAGACCACAACAAAAGCGGCGCAGTAGGCTGATTATCAATGATATAGTCGATAGTAGTGTTGTCATTTGCCATCAGTTGCCAGCCGGGTTGCAAAGAGAAAAAGACATCTCCGACACTGCGTTTGTTGAGCGACTGCATAAACAGTGGGTTGGTCAGCACATCTGCCTGTGGCATAGCGAGTTGCACGCCCTCGAAGTCCATGAGGAAGTTCGCCACCTGACGTTGGATAGTCTCCAAAGAGAGGCGTTTTTGCTCGATGAGTGTGCGGTTGAGATAGATAGAGTGTCCGAAACCACCGTCCACCCACCGTTCATGCCCATAGATTGCCATCAGATAGGTACTTGTAAGGGCTGCTGCTTTATCCACATTGAACTGTTGCACAGGGAGTTGCGCAGAGAGCATAACCTCTTTGCTTGTACCGAGGACGGGACGCCCGACGAGGAGAATCTCATAGTTGTCGTGTCCGATACGCTTGTCGAGTTGCTCCATAAGATACCCCAAATCCTGATTGAGCCACAAGTACATATCCTCCTGCTCGGCGGAATGAATTTGGTCAGAAGTGGCTTTGGGAGTAATGGTATTGAGTTCGAGCATCAGCAGGTCCGGCGTGGGGTCGGTACCGAGTTGCACGTTTTTCTGCAAAGCGAGTGCCAGTTCGATAACAAGCGTATTTGCCACAGGCGACTGACGAAGAATATCTTTCGAGAGATAAGAAAACGACTTTTTGCGCTCGGAATCAGTAGGATACATATACATAGGTATATCCATTCGAGGTGTCCACCAGCGTGCCGCCAGTTCGCCGAAACGCCCGCTGATATTCTGCTGATCCGCCGCAGACGGCAGTCCTTCGGGATAGAAAGATGAGGTTGCCCAATGTTGCTCGTCGGTATCTATCCAGCAGCAAGCATTCGCAGCATGCCCCGCCAAAAGGATGGTGGTCTCGGGGTGAATACCAATAGCGTATATTTTTGATTGTGCGCCATGCAACATACGCATCTCGTCGGCGATGGTAGGCGAGAGCAAAGCACGCGGCGAGAGTTGACGCGACGTGCCAATCCCCTGGACTTGGTTGTCCTCCAGCAAGATATGGGGCATGCGGTCGCGACGGGAATAGTAATAATCCATCGCATAGCCATGCTCCATCGGCGTGGTGCCGGTCACATAGGTTGCGGTAGTCTCATTGCCGCCATAGACGACGTGCGGGAACGAAACGGACGTTTGAAACGCCTCTTCGCTGAGGGTTCTCAAACCACCTTTAGCCCAATAGGGACGAAGCAAGGCAAGGTTCTGCCCTGTCATTCCGTCCACCACCGCCACCACCGTCAAACGGGGCGCAGCCGAGAGCAGACAAGGAAAGAGAATAGCGATTAACGTATGATATAGATGAGTCGTGCGCATAGATGAATAGCAGGAATAATGAGCAGTCGCCAGCCGAAACCGACCAGCGGATGAATAGAAAAAAACGTGAGAAAACCAACGATGAGCAGCAAAGCGAGATAGACAATACCCATCACCACCTCGACCCACCACGACCATTTGCCGCGATGTCTGTCCCATAGACTGACGGCCACAAGGGCAAGCACCAAGAGAGCAATACCCAAGTACCATGTAGCATACCAAGGTACAGGTTGTATTCCAAAAGGCTGAATATCACCGGATTGCACCAACGGAGTACCATCCAGCAAACGGGCTCCCGCCATAAAGAACATCAGTTCCTCAGGCAAAAAGAGGCGTTGTTCGCCGTGCATAGGTTGATCGGCACGCCTGCCAAAAAGGAGGTTGATACCAAAATTTGCCCACGAAGCAGGGCGGGTGTATCGGCGCAGAAAATCGCGATAGGTCTGCCCTTCTGCACCTGTATATGTAGAGGTAATACTATCGCCGAGCACCTGCTTGATCAGTTGATACGGACGTGTGGCACAGTTGTCGAACACAAAATTATAGAGATAATATCGGTTCTGCGGCTCATAGTTGACGACCAATGCTTCGAACAGCGATTGGCGTTGCGGCAATGTCAGATTGAGCACCTGCTCATAAACCGGACGCCGGTTGTAGGCATAGCCGAAAAAGAATGCATCGGCGGACTCTATACCGAGTTGGTAGTAGGTCTCACCACGCACAAACTTCCAATAGAAATGGTCGGTATTAAAATCGAAGATACCATAGTTGAATACCACATCCAATTGGTTGGCTGTGTCCTGCACACGCAAAGCGGTATGCCCATAGCGGGCATACAACTCACTCCCCGGAGCGCAAGTGAGCAGCGAGATACGCGACTGCTCGCTCAGATACTGCCCCGCAAAGACAGAAACCGCCGACAGAACGGCAGCCAACAACATACAAAACCTATTGCGCATAGCAGTAAATCAGATTAGGAAGAAATGTAAACAGCAACCCGAGCAAGAACCCGCAAACAACCTGCAATGAGGTATGCGCATTGAGATACAGACGGGCATACATCAACAACAAAGCCAATACAAACATACAGATTACAAGCCACATAGACGGCATAATACCCGTACATAGGCAAAAACTCATCACGCCGCCTATCAGTCCGCCCAGACTGCTCAAATGCGCCGATATTTTCCACCAATGGTTGATAATCGTTACCAAAATGAGCGCAATGGTGGCACCGACAGCCGTCAGCAAAAGATAGGTCGGCACCTTGAGGGCACTGAACATAAAATAGCACCAAAAAACAAAACAGCAGACGGTGTATATATAAGGAGTGGTGCGCTGGGCGGAGCGGGCAATATAGAGGTCGCTCACACTACCGCGGCGTATGAGCAGCAGAATAGCAGTCAGCGGAATGATACAAGTCAACACCAATGTCCCGACAACACTCACCCACCAATAGACCGCAGGCAAAGGCAGGAAATGTACCGAGAAAGCGGCACAGAAAAACACCATCCCGTAGGTAGGAATAAACAGCGGATAGAGCAATATGCTCACCCCCTTGGATAATATGTTCAGCAGTTGTTTCATTGCATTACGGAACGGCGCAGACGAGCCACCGGAATACCGAGTTGCTCACGGTATTTGGCTATGGTGCGGCGGGCTATCTTGTAGCCGTGTTCACCCAACATCTCCACCAAACGGTCATCGTTGAGCGGTTCTTTCTTGTCCTCTTTATCAATGATTTCCAGAAGGATATGCTTAATCTCCCGCGTGGATACCTCCTCACCTTTGGTATTGGTCATCGACTCGGAGAAAAAGTATTTGAGCGGATAGATACCAAACTGGGTCTGCACATACTTGCTGTTGCTCACACGCGAGATTGTACTCACATCATAGCCCGTGCGGTCGGCAATGTCTTGCAGAATCATCGGTCTGAGACAGGTCTCGTCGCCCTCCATGAAGAAATCGTGCTGAAACTGCATGATTGCTGTCATTGTGCGTGTGAGCGTCTCATTGCGCTGGCGAATGGCATCGATAAACCAACGTGCGGAGTCCAGTTTGTTACGAATAAAACGCATTGCCTCTTTGGTCTCCGTCGTCTGCTTGCCCTTGGAGTACTGATCGAGCATATCGCTGTACTCACGGCTCACGTGCAATTCGGGTATATCGCCCGTATTGAGAGTTAGAATCAGTTCTCCGTCGCGATTCTCAATGTAAAAATCGGGAATGATAGTGGTACGTTGGGTGTCGTATGCCGTCCCCGAAAAGGCATTGGCGGGCTTTTGGTTGAGACGCAAAATCTCGTTCACCGCATCCTTGAACTGTGGTTCGCTTACGCCGAGACGCTGTATCACCTTATCAAAATGGTGCTTCGAAAAAGCCTCAAAATGGCACTCTAATATCTTGGTTGCCAGTTCGATAGCAGGCGTCTGCGGCTTGCGGTGCAACTGGGTTAGCAAGCACTCTTGCAGATTGGCAGCCGCCACCCCGGGCGGGTCTAACTGCTTGATCTGATTGACAATATCCGCCATTTCCTCATCGCTGACCGTCAGGTTCTCCTGAAAACTCAAGTCATCGACCAACTGTTCCACCGTGCGGCGCAGATATCCGTCATCGTCGATGTTACCGAGCACCCACTTGGCGATATGCCGCTGGGGTTTGGTCATTTTGGTGAGGTAGATCTGCGATTTCAGTTCGTCGGTAAAACTTGCCCCCCCCGAGAAAGGTATGTCGCGCGACTCGTTTTCAGCCGAACCATTGTTGGTGCGGAGCATATACTCAGGCGTCTCATCATCGTTGACATATTGGTCGTAGTTGAAGTCCTCGTTCTGCAACGGGTCTCCCCCACCCTCGTCATCATTGCCTTGCGGATAATCGTTCTCTTGTTCGCCGTATTCGTCGGCGGAGTAGTCGTCGGTATGACTTTCCTGCTCTCCCCCCTCCTCCAATGCAGGATTCTCCTGCAACTCTTCGTTGATACGCTGTGGCAGTTCCACAGAGGGCAACTCCAGCATACGTATCACCTGTATCTGGGTGGGCGATAGTTTGGTCTGGAGTTTCTGTTGTTGGGTTAGAGAGGCTGATTGCATAGTCCGGTTTCTTATTTATTCACCAACGCAAGCACGTTGGTAGTGATATATTCGAGTTGTTCGTCGTCCAATTCGGTGTGCATCGGCAGCGACAGCACACAAGAGGCCAACCGCTCGGCCACAGGAAAATCTCCCGCTTGGTAGCGCGGGTCCTGGTAGGCTTTCTGCAGATGCAATGGCACGGGATAGTAGATCATGGCGGGTATGTCCTTGGCTTGTAGCCCTTCGCGCACTGCGTCCCTGTCCACCCCCTGCAAGCGCAGTGTATATTGGTGATAGACGTGAGAGGATTGAGGTTCGCGCCCGGGGATGAGGACATGTTCGTCTCCCGCAAATGCCTTGTCGTAATACGCCGCCGCACGGCGGCGAGAAACGATATACTCGTCCAGATGGGGCAGTTTGGCATCCAAAACCGCAGCCTGAATACTATCCAGGCGCGAATTGACACCAATCATATCATGGTGGTAACGCACCACCATACCATGGTTGGCAATCGCACGCATACGCGCAGCCAACTCGTCGTTGTCGGTGAAGATCGCCCCGCCGTCGCCGTAGCAACCGAGGTTCTTCGACGGAAAGAAACTGGTGCAACCGATGTCGCCTATCGTTCCCGCCTGTTTCGTCGTACCGTCTGCAAATGTATATTTGGCTCCGATAGCCTGACAAGCATCCTCTACCACAAAGAGACGGTGCTCATGGGCAATCGCCATAATCTCCTGCATATTAGCACATTGCCCGAACAGATGTACCGGTACAATGGCTTTTGTACGCGGCGTAATCGCCCTGCGGACCGCCTCTGCCGACATATTCATCGTCTCCCAATCCACATCCACTACAACAGGCGTCAGCCCCAGAAGTGCCACCACCTCGGCGGTAGCAATAAATGTGAAAGTAGGAGTAATGACCTCGTCGCCCTTCTGCAACCCGAGCCCCATCAGCGCGATTTGCAATGCATCTGTACCATTGCCCACGGTTATCACGTGTTTAGCACCCGTGTATGATTCCAGGCGGGTTTGAAAATCCGTTACTTTCTGCCCTTTGACAAATGCGGCACTGTCAATCACTTCCTGTATGCCACGATCAATATCCGCCTTGATATGCTGATACTGCGTCTGCAAATCCACCATCTGTATCTTTTTCATCCTACCACACCATTATTAACATTCTGTATATCACCTTTCTACAATAAATTCCACCTCGTTCGGATACGCACGTGCGCTCAATATATAGGGATTGGTGTATCTTACCTCCACACCTAATGTCTCTGCACTATCGGCGGGATATTCACACTGCGCCACCACATCGTCGGCGTTCACATCGCCGAATCGGCTCATTCCCACTTGCACGGTTACCTCAGTCTCTTGCGGGAAAAGACGCACAAACTCTCCTTCCGGCACATTCTGCACCACTATAGGCACGACAAATGCCTTTTCCGTAAAACGCTCGGCAACCACGGTTAGGGAGACACTGTCTTTGCCCACACGCACCCCCTTGGGTACCTGCAGAGCCACACGCGCCACCGTGGTATCTTTCAGTTCGCTCAACGCCACCCACTCGCTGTGTATCACACGGATGGTATCAAGCACATCTTTTCGCCCGTACACTTTCACATACTCGGGCGACAATTTCGGGTCGCCCGCCATATAGTACTCCCTTGCCGGCTGCACACTTCCGTCCCACTCAATAGGAAGCAGACGCTCATCCTGCCGGTAATAGTTGCATACTATCTGCTCCGGTGTAACGGATTGCAACTTACTGGTGCCCTGCAATATATCCGTTATACTACGGCGTATTACATCAGACGAGATACGTATTGTACCCTTGTCACCATGGATTTGATTACTCAGGTCTATCGTCAGTTGCGGACGTTCCGTGCGATACGTATGGAGACGATAGCCTGCATCACGTACATCAACGAGCAGAGTGTCCGGCAAGCGATTTTTCTCTATTCCCACATTCTCGGGAATACCGGCATAGGAAACGATAACGGGTATCGTGGCATTCCGTACCGATTGCAGCGCATGCCCGTACCAGAGGGCTGTTGCCAGAAGTACAAAGAACAAGAAAGTAAGTATATCACCCCAATGCGTTTCTTTCATCAGGGTGATACACCATTTCTTCAGTCGTTGCAATACGTCCTTGCCCATACCGAACCCAATAACGTATAATTATATGGTTAATTCGTGATTAATTATATGTTTCAAGAACATCTAATTAACGTCTGATTAACACGTTAATCAACGTTTCCTACAAATTTACTTCTTCTCGTCTTTCGGTGCAGCCTGAGCGTCGGCAGCATCAACAAACACACTGTCTTTCGAAACCTTGATGGTTACATCTTTGGCAATAGTGATGATAAAAGCGTTTTCTTGAACCTCTTTAATCTCACCATAGATACCGCCCGCGGTAACCACCTTGTCGCCTTTTTTCATTGCCTCGCGTTGTTTCTGCAACTCTTTCTGTTTTTTGGTCTGAGGACGAATCATAAAGAAATACATCACCACAAAGATCAAAATCATCATTACCCAGAAACTCCATTGGCTCGCACCTTGGTTAGCAGCCGCTTCGGCTTGCAACATAATCACATTAAGCATATTCATTTATTGTTTAGTTATTATTTCAATGTAACCGCTTTTACCAGTGTATTGTCCTGCTTCATCTCACGCAGAATCTCGTTCAGAATACCATTGATAAAAATATAACTCTTCTCGCCGGAATACTCCTTGCCCAACTCGATATACTCGTTGAACGACACCTCGAGAGCTATGTTCGGAAAATTCAGTATCTCTGCCAGTGCCACCTCGAGTATGATTCTATCCATGTAGGCGATGCGCTCGGCGTCCCAGTTTTTCAAGTGGGAGTTGATCAAGTTCTCGTATTCCTCATGCCCCCTTATGGCATAGCCGAGCAGTTCTTGGGCGAAACTCAATTCCTCATTGCTGTCAAACTCTTTGAGCAGTTCCTGCCCGGGAGCAGAGTCTTCTTTGAAACGTTTGATGGTCTTGATGACATAACTCAATACAACATTCAGGTCGGTCGTCCAGTTGGAGCGGTCCAATACCACCTCCATCTCGTCCAAAGCCTCAACCATAGCCTCGCTCTCGGGTACCAAACTTTCAAAAATGCTTCGCCAAACCTTCTTATCGTCATCATAAGTGCAGGTCTCTGCCGACATATAGTCTTTGTAGAACCGGCTATCCAACAGTTGTTTATAGATTGCCGTTGTGGCATTCATACCCGCATTCCAATCCAAATGATAATTGTCCAAATGGTTGCGAAGTGCCCGATTGCCGAATATCTGCCGTGCAAAGCGGTTTTCTACAAAACGGCGGTTGGCCACATAGTCGGTATGAAGCACTTTCGCCCGCGCCTCCGCCTGCGCAATCTGCCCCTCTGCATACGCCGTCAGTTCATTTACAAAGTCCAACAGAACCATATACAGGTCGTAGGTGCTGTCGAAACTTTTTCCCAATTCTTTTTGTGCAGTCAGCGAGGTTTTATCCCCGTCCTGGTAGAAAGCGAACAGCGTTTGCACGACGCGGGTTCGCACCATTGTTCTATTGATCATTCTGTTTGTATTACGTTCACAATCTTTTTTTGTGCTATTTGCCCGCAGGCAACGCACCACAAATTACGTGCAAAATTACACAAAAATTTTGTACTATGCAAAAAAAGCAGTAATTTTGCCGCCGTTAATTTTAACACAAACATTTTAAGATGGAAAATAATCGTAGATTTGAAGACAGAAAAGAACCGGAGATTGTTTACTCCCGTTCGGTGAAGGCAGGAAAGCGCATTTACTATTTGGATGTACGCAAAGCGCGTAACGAAGATTTGTATCTGTGCATTACGGAGAGCAAGAAGAAAGCAGCCGGTGAAACGGAAGTTCCCCAGTTTGAGAAGCATAAATTGTTCCTTTACAAAGAAGATTTCGCCCACTTTACAGAGGGGCTGCAGGATGTAATCAACTACGTGCAAGACCAACTCGGTGCTATCGAGGCACGCCCCGAATGGACTCCGGAGAACACCGATGCCGCAACCGATACGGAGACAGATGCACCCGCAACCGACGAACCCAAAAAGAAAAGTCTCTTCGGCTTCCTCAAAAAGGACTGATTACAGAAAGACAGAACAATAGAATAAATAAACTCGGTTGTCTAACGCAAGTTAGGCAACCGAGTTTTTCAATTACACATTAAACATCACATTCCCGGCGGTGGCCCCATCGGTGGCATTTCCCCGCGCGGACCACTCTTGGAACCGCCTTTGTCATTCTCTATCATTTCCTGAATATGCCCGCCCATACCAGTGGCTTTCAGTTTACCCATCTTGTTGAGTTTGTAAGTGAAGGTCAGCATAAAATAGGTAGGCAACGTGTTGTATTTGGCGTAACTCACATAGTTTTCCCCCACCACCTGCACAATGTTTTTCTTCTGCTGCAGAATGTCGTACACACTCACCTGCAGCGTAGCATTCGCCCACGTCTTATCGATGGATGCGTTCCAAATAATCTCGTTCACATCGCTCAGCCCCGTGTAACCGTAACGCGCTGTGTACCCGCAATCGGTGGATATGTTCCACGACTTGGGCAGATGAAACTCCAAATCGCCCGTTACACCCCAGTTCCACACGTTGCTCACGCTGTTCTGCGTCAGGTTGTTTTGCGTCCGGCTATAGGTTCCGTTGGCACGCAGCCCCACATCAACGATACTGTGCGTGAAACGCAAACCCAAATCTTCATTCACCTGCAGGTTACCCGTCAGCGAGCGGTCGCCAACCACCATATTACCCTCCTCTATCATCTTCGCAATCTCGGCGGCTTTCTGCTCTTTCAGAATATATGCCACACGCTGGTTGTAACTGATGGCGGTGCGGGTATTGAATTGGAACATTTTGTTGGCAAAAGGCGTGTTATACATCAGGTCCGCCCCGATGTTCCACGGCACCACATCGGCATTCACCGTCTGCTGGTAGAGTTTGCCCGTCTCGTCATAAATGGAGTTGTTCACCAACGCATCCTTGGTCAACGTGGCACGAATACCCGTCATAATGCTGGAGAACTTGTCCTGATTGAACCGCGAATACATCGCCATCAGGTTATGCCTGAACGCCGGTTGCAACCCCAGGTTACCCACCGTCTCGTTCATCGCATTCGAGTTGTTGCGCACAGGCTCCATCTGCGTAATCGTCGGTTGGCTCACCGTACCCCGATAGCGAATCCGCGCAAACTCTTTCTTGCCGAACTTGTACTTGAAATTCACCGTCGGCGACCAGTTCCACACGTTGATCAACGTATCCTGATGCAGCACTTGCCCGTAGTAGGTGGTAGTATGCGTCTGCGAAGCCAACACCCGCGCTCCCACCGTCAAATCACTATTTTTCGTCACCCAACGATAGTTCAGTTCCAACTGCTCCGAATAGAAACGGTTGCTCAGTTGGTTGCTATAGACCGAATCGTATGCATATTCGCCCGTCTCCGAGTCAAATGAGTATTGGTCTTTCTGTGAGTTGCGGTTCCGTCCCGAGAACTCCGCCACTATCTCAAGCAGGTGGTTGCGCTGATATATCGGCTCCACATACGATGCTCGCAGACTGTAACTCAAGTTGTCGTTCTTCTTGTGGGTATATTGGTTCACCGTCGCGCTATTCGTCAAATTATCAAAAGCATAGGTATTATTATAGCCCGTTGTATTCCCGTAGTTCACTTTGCCCACAAGGGTCAGCGCACGCCCGGGGTGGAGAAACTTGTGGTTGTAGGTCAGTTTCAGTCCGCCGCTGATTTCGCGCGTTGAATCCAACTGCATCTGGTAACCGTCGTTGATAAGGCTGTCTTCGCGGTGGTAGGTATAGTTCTCGTTGCCCTGGTTGTTCTGCCCCGTGTAGGACAATGTCGGCTGAATAAGCAGTTTGTTGAGCGAGTCGATCTGATATTGCAGTTCAAGCCGCACATTCACATCCCAAACGCGCGACCGTTTGCTGAGCGAATCGCCATTGAGATAGGTATAATCGCCCGCATAGGATTCTTTCTGCGTTTGGGCGAGCGTGTAGTTGTTCGAGTGGTTGAGCGACACATCGCCCCCAAGCAAGAGACTCGTTTGGTTGTCCGATTTCTTGATACGGTCGTTGAAGTCGATATTCGTGTTTACACCTAAGTTCTCACTCTGCGTGATACCCGAATTGGCATCCATACCGAATCCGCCCCGTCCGCGACCCATACGCACCTCGTTGGTGTTGTTCGCGCTACCTATAATCGTCGTCTGACTTGCGCCCAACAGGATATCGGTAAACAGGTTGGCATTATACCGGAAATCGTCCTCAAAGAAATGTTTTGCCAATTCGCCCGACGTACTCCCGTAGGCAGGGTCGCCATAGTTGAACCAACCGCCGTTTTCCGTCACCATATCCGCACCCAACGAACCTGTGTATTTGCCGAATACACCATGCTTGCGGTCCTCCTTAAGTGTCAGGTTGATAATGTGTTCCGTGTCGTCGTCCTCAAATCCCGTCATCTTCGCCACGTCTGATTTCTCGTCTATCACCTGTATCTTCTCTATCATCTCAGCGGGGATATTCTTTGTGGCCGACTGCACATCGCTGCCGAAGAACTTCTTGCCGTCTATCTGCACCGCCGTAATCGTCTCGCCGTTCACGGTTACATTGCCCTCTTTATCCACCGTTACACCGTTCATCTTTTTGAGCAGGTCTTCCACCATCGCATTCTCCCCCACTTTGTATGCCGATGTGTTATACTCTATCGTATCACCTTTTACGGTCATCTCCGCTGCGTGCCCCTGCACACTCACTTCTTGCAACGCCAACACGTCCTCTTGCAAACGTATCGTCTTCATAGTCAGCACATTATCCTTCGTGTTTCGCGCCTGCACATCCACACTTAAAGCCTGCTCCTTATACCCGATATTGGATATATAGAGTTTGTATTTCCCTGCCGCAATGCCCCGCAACGTATATCGCCCCTCCTCATCGGTCTGCGCCCCTTGCACCAACGTCGAGTCCGTCCCGTTATATCTGAAAAGACGTATCGTACTCATTTCCAACGCACTGCCGTCCGTATTGCTTACTACCTTGCCCGCTATCTCGTAGTGCACATTCTCCGCCTGCGCAAGCCCTATACCTGCCCACAAAAAAACGATTATCAGTCTAAAATGTTTCATACTGCACCCCATTTTGCAAAACCTGTGCCAAAAAGACAGCAACCATTCCATTTTCCTGCAAAAATGCCGATATGCTGTTATTTTTTCATATTTCGGTGTCCGAATCCTGTTTTGTTGCCCGTTTTCTATGCAGTTTATGCAATACGATTTATGTATAAACCGTATAAAAACAAACTTATCTTATTGGCTGCACTGCTGCAGGTTTCGTCTGTTTTAATGTCCAATCTCAGGTGTATCGCCCTACCACTACCCTACCACTACCTTCTTTTGTACCACTCTTATACCTGTTTGGGCAATATGCATAAAACGCCGCTTATTCAATCGCACCCCACCTACGCTTGCTAAACAGACGACAGGGGGGATAATCAGTAAAAAATGAATGGATTATTATGTGTTGTCGGTTCGTTGTCGTTTTGGCGCGTTCTGCTGCCTTTGTGTTGTTTTCGGGAATATATGTCAGATTTTTCGGTATCTGTTTTTTACACCAAGAGGAAAAGTTTGCAAAAATCAATTTTTATAAGCAAAACGCTTGCACATGTCTTTTATTTTGCGTAATTTTATGCGAATTCTATATTTTATATATAAATAAAGCAGTAATTAGTAAAATCAACTGTCCGCCATGAAGAAATTATACCAAGCATTACTCTATGCAGGCACGGAACGGTTGGCGGCGGTCATCGGAGGAGGGGGATTGGACAATATAGTCTCACCGATAGCCTCGTTAGGTTCGCAGCACGAACAAGACATAATAAAACCGTTCTATACTCACTACCAAAACTATGACCCGTTCTATTATCACGGAACGGTTAGCCAACCGGAAAAGACGGAAGATATTGCGGGAGGGACAAGTTCGGATTTGGATTATCAGTGCAAGCCAACCGATTTGGTGATGGTGGATATTCTACCTAAACAAGACATACTGCTCGGCTCTATCAATCAAAACGCCTCAATAAACGGACAGGAGAAAGAAGTCTATTTCTACCACGGAGATAACACAATAAGTAACGTCTGTTTTCGATATAAGACAGAACGCATGTTTTTTTGTTGATAATAGATATTTGAGTTGTTGTTCCACTATATATTTGTCTATATTCGATTTAATTTTTCGTGTATTTGTTTCCCAAACGTGTAGAATGAAAAATTAATGGTCCAATTACATGGTTAATTACATGTTCAAAATGAATTAACGTTCCCCTCGTGATATATTTGTCTATTTTTGGCTTAATTTTTCGTGTATTTGTTTCCAAGCGTAGCGCATATTGCTTCGTGAGAAAAGTTTTGTTCGTTTTGTCTTATAGTTTTTCATTATTTTGAACCCACAATAAGTAGTAAGTGAGAAGAATCGCAGAGATAGCACAAACTTGTAATAGACCATAATTACATTACTCTTGTTCGTTTTTCGGAGGCAATTACGCACACGGCACGAATTTTGCACCAACAATGCAAACACAAAACACATATACTATGAGAACAAGTACTAAAATCTGGATGTCGCTGGCGGGTGTCGCACTCGTGGCATTGGGTGTGGTTTGTCTCGTCAATTCGGGTGCCACGCTGTTAAGTTTGGCTTGGGTTATCGGACTGATTTTCCTGTTCGCAGGCTGTAGCGAGTTCGTTGCGTGGTGTCGTCTCCATCGCTTTATGCCGCAGGGTGGATTGATTTTTCTCTCCGCACTGCTGCAAGTGGTCGTGGGCGTATTTTTCTTGGTGCACCCCGCATCCCTTATGGTGGCTCTGCCGTTTATTTTTGCTTTCTTTGTCCTCTTCGAGGGCATCCGTATAGCCATCGAGTCGTTTGATTTCAAGCAAGTCGGTTTCCGCTATTGGTGGGTATTGTTCTTGTTCGGTCTGTTGGCAGCCGCTTTTGGAATCTACGGACTCTATCGCCCTGCCGTCAGTGCGGAGACGCTTACCATCTTGGTCAGCATCGGTATCATTCTCGCCGGCGTAGGCTATTGGGGGATGATCTACGGTATCAATCGTTGCGAACGCAAACTCAAGCAACTGCACGACCGCTTTTACAATATCGAAGATATCGAAGCCGAAGAAGTAAAATAATAGACAAAACAGACAGAAAAGAGGTTGCCTATACACGTCAGGCAATCTCTTTTTTGTATCAAAAACAAACGATATTTGCATAACTCGGAGAAAATATGTATCTTTGCAGGCTTATAAAAGTCTATCAGTAGATGCGAAAGATACAAAAGATATTTATTCTCGGTATGGCAACGTTGTTTGCCGTACAGGTCAGCGCACAAGTACATATCACCATTGCCAATCCCGAGACGTGGACGACCGATGAACTGAGCAGATATGTAGGGCAGACAGTTGTGTTTGACCGGCCGATGTATGTCTGCAACAACTATTACAGCAGTCTCACCATCGCCCCACGGCGAATCTTCTCGCCTACCAACCAAGCCATTCCCCGCAGTACGGAATACAACTCGATCCTTTCGCTCAACAACAGCGGCACAATGAGTCTGGCCGGCGTATCGGGATATCACCGTATGGGCGAGAAAATCTACAATCTGACCGTGCGAGTCAATTCGCAGAGCAGTCTGACATACAAAAGCGGTTCGTTCCGCGGCAACACCCGCGCTGACATCGAGGCAGGGCTGCCCGATCTGGGCGACTATCGGTTGCTGGTATGCGCGGCGAATCTGGAATACTATCTGGTGGAAAACTTAGGTACCGGCTATGGTCCCGATAGTTACTCACAACACCAAAAACAGCGTACCAAAGTAAGCAAGGCTTTAGCCAAGATCGGCGCAGACATCTATGGTTTGGTGGAAATAGAGCAAGGGCAGAGTGCGCTCCGCGAGATAGCCGAAGACCTGACCAAAAACACAGGACACGAATATACCTATGTCAACGACGGCGGTTCGGCAAGCGGGTCCTATACCAAGTCGGGCTATGTCTATCGCATAGACAAAGTGCAGCCGGACGGCAAACTATACAGCAACAATGAGCGTGTACAAAACCGCAAGAAGATACAGGCTTTCAAGGAGTTGGAAACCGGCGAAGTGTTCTTTTTTTCGCTCAACCATTTCAAAGCCAAGTCGGGCAGTGGAAACGGAGCCGATGCCGACCAAGGCGACGGACAAGGCATATTCAACTACTCACGTACATTGGAAGCCAAATCGGTTATCAATCAGTACAATAGTATCCGTCCACAGTTCCACGAGAGCGACCTGCTCATCATGGGCGACCTGAACGCCTACGCCAAAGAAGACCCTATCACCACGTTCACCACAGCGGGCATGTTTGACTTGCACCGCGCCTTCCATGGCGACACAAGTTATAGTTATACCTTCCATGGGCAGGCAGGCTACCTCGACCACGCAATATGCAATACCACCCTGCGCCCGCAAATAACGGGTATGGCGGCATATCATATCAATTCCGACGAGTCGGACGAATACACCTATGATAAATCGAGTGACCAAACGATGTTCCGCTATAGCGACCACGATCCCGTTCTGGTAGGCTTGGCATTGGATAGTACCCTTGCCGCAGTCTCTACAGATCCGATAGTGAATAATTTCGGTATCGTGGATAACGACGGCACAAAGATGCTTATTTTCAGCGACTATATGACCATATACAACGCCTACCACCCCGACGAAAAGAGTTACTACGCCGTCTATACGGCACAGGGCTGGCTTGTAGAGCAGGGCAACATCAACACCACGCCTTACACTCTGTCCGTCCCCGCCACATCGGGTGTATATATTGTCTATGTATATAGCCACGGACAGACCTACCAACGCAAAATCATTGTACCATAATGGACTTGTTTTCGGAAATAGAAGCACCCGAGCGGGAGGAGATACTTGCGTTGCGCAAGGAATTGGAGGAGCAAAACTATAAGTACTACGTCCTCAATCAGCCCGCAATGTCAGACCAAGAGTTTGACCAAAAAATGCGACGGTTGCAGGACTTGGAAGCACGCTATCCCGATATGTTCGACCCTAAGTCGCCCACGCAGCATGTGGGTTCCGACCTCGGGAAGAAAGGTTTTGAGCAGGTGGTACACCAATACCCTATGCTCTCGCTGGCAAATACCTATTCGCGCGAGGAGGTAGAAGACTGGATTCGCAAACTGCCCGAAAACGTGGAGATTGTATGCGAACTGAAATTCGACGGATTAAGTATTTCCCTCTGGTACGAACACGGGCAACTGACCAAAGCCGTTACGCGTGGCGACGGACAGAAAGGCGATAATGTAATCGACAACATCAAGACCATTCCGTCTATTCCGTGGCACGTAGAGAGCACAGACATACCGGCGCATTTCGAGATGCGCGGCGAGGTACTGCTACCGTGGAAAAACTTCGAGAGGCTGAACGCCGAGCGCGAGGAGCAGGAAGAACCGCTCTTTGCCAACCCCCGCAATGCCGCTTCGGGTACACTCAAACTGCAAGACCCGCGCGAGGTAGCACGTCGCGGACTGGATGCCTATCTCTACTATATGTTGGGCGAAGATCTGCCCGCCACCACCCACTACGACCGCCTGCAAACGGCACGGCGTTGGGGATTCAAAATAAGCGATGCTATACGTGTATGCCACTCGCTCGACGAGGTGATGCAGTATATACGTTTCTGGGACACCGAGCGACGCAATCTGCCGGTGGCAACCGATGGCGTCGTGCTAAAAGTGAATAGTCTGGCGCAACAGCAGGAATTAGGCTATACCGCCAAAACACCGCGTTGGGCAATAGCCTACAAGTTCCAAGCCGAGCGACAACTGACCCGTCTCAACAAGATAACATACCAGGTTGGGCGAACCGGGGTGGTTACCCCCGTGGCAAACCTCGACCCTGTACAACTGTCGGGTACGATCGTACAGCGTGCCTCCCTACACAACGAGGATTTTATCCGCTCTCTCGGTATTCGCGAGGGCGATATGGTATGGGTGGAAAAAGGCGGCGAAATTATTCCCAAGATTGTCGGAAAAGAGACCTCTCAAACCGACTCATCGGGAAACACGGAAGAGAGTGCATTTCCCACTCTTTGCCCGGAATGTGGCACACCCTTGGTACGTGTAGAGGGCGAAGCGGCATGGCGTTGCCCCAACGAAATGACCTGCCCGCCACAGATCAAAGGCAAGATGGAACATTTTGTTTCGCGACGCGCAATGAACATTGACGGACTCGGCGAAGAAACCATTGCCCTACTCTACGAGCAAGGTTTATTGCACAACATTGCTGATATATATGATTTGACACTCAGCGAGTTGGCACAGCAGGAACGCCTCGGACAAAAGTCGGCACAAAACATTCTCAATGGTATAGAAACCTCGAAACTGGTACCTTGGGCGCGTGTGCTGTTCGCTCTCGGCATACGTATGGTGGGCGAGACAACAGCAAAAAAGATTGCACGCCGTTTCCGGAATATCAACCTGCTGATGACGGCTACACACGACCAACTGACGGCTGTAGAAGATGTGGGCGACCAGATAGCCGACAACATCATCGCCTATTTTGCCGACGAACGCAATAGGGAGATTGTCAGCCGTTTGCGTGCTGCCGGTCTGCAAATGGAGTCCGCCGAAGATACAACGCCTGCCTCAGACAAACTGACGGGGCAGTCTATCGTTATATCGGGAACGTTTGCACGCCATAGTCGCGATGAATACAAAGCCCTTATCGAAGCCCACGGCGGAAAAAACGTAGGCAGCGTAAGCAAGAAAACATCTTTTATACTCGCCGGCGAAAATATGGGTCCCGAGAAACTGAAAAAAGCAGAAGCACTCGGTGTTCGATTGCTGAATGAGAATGAGTTTTTAGAAATGATAGGAGAGAACGTATGAGCCTGAAAGAAAGACTTTTTGAACGCTATATCCGCAAACACCCGCAAAAACAAAGCGGTTTCCCGAATTGGGAGAAAGTGCGAAATATATGTATATTGGCAGAAGCCGCAACGGATGACCAAGAGGCTTTAGCCCTTGCGGACTGCTCCGGACAATTGGAAAACACAGGCAAGACCGTGCAACTGGTTACCTATGCCGACTCTCCGGAAAGAGTAGGACAAGGATTGGTATTCTGCCACAAAGATTTTTCCCTTTTCGGGCGTCCGCACAAGGATGTTACAGACCAATTAGCCGAACCTACCGACCTGCTCATTGATCTGACCAAACACCCGCTGTTGCCTATGCGCTACCTTGCCTTTTGCACCAATGCCAGGTTTAAGGCAGGCAGGAAACTATCCGAAAAAGACGAGGACGGCATACACAATATGCTTATTCAGACCGATAACACCGATACGGAATTTGTATTCCGGCAAATAATACATTATATAGAAACCATACGAAGCAATGACTGACTTTCGCGAAAGATACAATCGTGCACTGACCGACTTGTACGGTCTCGGCACTGCACTCATCACACCATTTAAGGACGATTCGAGTGTCGATTATGATGCATTGGACCGCCTGTTGGATATCCAACTCTCCGGCGACACCGATTATATTGTGGTACTCGGTACCACCGGCGAAGCCGCCACGCTGACCGACGAAGAAAAGACCGCTGTACGCGATTTTATCGTCAGTAAGGTGGCTGGGCGCTTGCCGTTGGTATTGGGTGTGGGTGGCAACTGCACCGCACACGTGGTGAAAGAACTGCACCGTCTCGCACCCGTTCTCACTGCACATTTCACGGCTGTCCTGTCGGTTTGCCCCTACTACAACAAACCTTCGCAAGAGGGTATATACCGGCATTTCTGCGCCATAGCCGAAGCATCGCCTATACCCGTACTCTTGTATAACGTACCCGGGCGTACGGGCGTAAACATCACCCCCGAGACGGCTCTCCGTATCCATTCCGCACACCCTGACAAAGTATGCGGTATCAAGGAGGCGAGCGGCAACGTACCCCAGATAGAACACCTCTTGCGCCAAGCACCATCCGACTTTCTGGTTATCTCGGGCGATGACGGTATCGCCTGCCAACTGATGGAAGCAGGTGCTGCAGGACTGATTTCTGTCGCAAGCAACGCTTTCCCCGCTGATTTCCGCAAAATCATATACAACAAAGACTCCGCATTACAAGCCCGCTATGCGCAGATGGTACACCTGCTTTTTGCAGAGGGCAACCCATCGGGAATAAAAACCGTACTCGCGGCACAAGGCATTATCTCCAACTGTCTCCGGTTGCCATTGGTACCCAATTCCGACGAGATACAAACCGAGATACGCTGCGCATTGCGCTCCCTAAATGACGAATAAACTATGGAAAAGAAAGATAAAAACGATTTGTCCTCGCAGGTAAATACCTTGGAGCGTGCCTTGGGCGAACGGATGTTGCATCATGGTTTGGTCATCTTGCGCCAATGGGTAGCCGAATTGGGTATGGCGGTCTATGCGGATAGGATTGACCAACTGGAACAGAACTACCAACGCCTCTTCGACTATTATCTCACAATGGACGACATCAATCGCGACCGTCTCTTGGACGAGATGACCGGGGAAGCATATCGGTTGGAGGATGACATCTATGCCGAGATGCGAATCCGACGCGGATTGTCGCCCGAGATGCACGGCTTCAACGGCAGCAACCCGCAGAGCGTAATGCGCTATTTCTCTTCCTGCGTACAGATGCAAACCGAGGACTTCGATTGGATTCGTACACAGTTGCAGGATAAGGAACATTCCACAATGGCTCTCTTGGCGATTGCCGCCCTGTCGTCCAACCTGCGCGAATGTTTCTCCGAAGAAGCGATTCTGCTGCTGATTGAGGCAATAGGATCTGAAAATCAAGTGATTGTCAGCCAAGCCTTGGGCAGCGTCATCCTGCTGCTGGCACACTACGATGTGCGTATCGACTATTTCCCTGCTATCGAAGATGCCTTTGCCGCCGCCATCGACACCGATTCGTCGTTGGCTCTGGATACACTCTGTGCACTGATCCGCTCCAGCAAAGTGAATATCCGAGACCTGATGGCAAAAGGCGAACTCAATGCAGACGATATGCCGGATACACTCCGTGAGGTATTAGGTATCGACGAGAATGATGACCCGAAACGCAAATTAGCCTCTATCGAATCATGGATGCCCGACAGCGAGCGGGAATATATGGCGGGCCTGGTTAGCATGTTCCCCGATACGTGGGTCTATAATATCATTGTGGGCGAAGACCCGGAGAATCTACGCCGTATACAACTCACATACCTTTCTATCGGAAAAATGGACCTATTGTGGGACGATTTGGAAGTAGCCGAACAATGGCTTGCCAACCATCTTGTGGAAGAGCAGCCCACCCCGATAGACTATATCAACTATGCCCACTGCTGTTTTGTCCGTGGCGACCGTTTGATGGCATACGAGAACTATCGTCAGGCACGCTCGATATGCAAGTCGGCAAAGGCATTTTTCGCACTGTTCCGACCCGACAGACAATTGCTGGTTGACCATGGTGTACCACTCGAACAGGTTTACCTGATGGAGGACCAATTGCTCACTATCAACAAGTAGTACATTTTCCCTGCTCTTTCCCTGACCTTACCCTGATGTTAGCCCATAGATTGTTGAACCATAAAAATACTCATTTATGACACGAATAGCATTTTTCGGCACCAAGAAGTACGACCAAGAGACGTTCTGCACGGTAAACGACTATTTAGACGCTGATGGTAACAAGCGTTTCGGTTTTGAACTGAAATACTACAAAGCGCACCCTACCATGGATAACGTGCTACTCGTACAAGGAGCCACTGCGGTGTGCGTCTTTGTCAACGACCCGCTCACAGCGGACATCATTGCCGAGATGGGGCGTTTGGGTGTAAAACTGATTGCGCTGCGCTGTGCGGGTTTCAATAACGTGGACTTGGCCGCAGCACGTCAAGCGGGCATTCGTGTCGTACGTGTACCCGCCTATTCGCCGCACGCCATTGCCGAGTTCACACTCGGGCTGATCCTTTCTGCCAACCGCCATATACCGCGTGCCGTTACCCGTACACGCGATGGCAATTTCTCGCTGCAAGGATTGATGGGGTTTGATTTATTTGGCAAGACTATCGGTATCATCGGCACCGGGAAAATTGCAAAAGTGTTAATCGAACTGCTACAAGGTTTCGGTATGCGCATTCTCGGGTACGACCCCTACCCTGATTATGCTTTCGCCGGAAAATACGGATTGGAATACGTAGATTTTGACACACTTCTCCGTAAAACGGACATCATTTCGCTCCATTGCCCGCTTACACCCGAGAACCACTATATGATTAACACCGAAGCCATCAGCAAGATGAAACAGGGTGTGATGATTGTCAATACCGGTCGCGGCGGACTGATTGATACCGAGGCACTGATACAAGGGTTGAAAAGCCGCCATATCGGCTGTGCCGCTTTGGACGTATATGAGGAAGAGGGAGGCTATTTCTACGAAGACATATCCGACAACATCATCGAGGACGACACCTTGGCACGCCTGCTCAGTTTCAATAATGTGTTGCTCACCTCCCACCAGGCGTTCTTCACGCGCGAGGCACTGACCAATATCGCCACTACCACGCTCCAAAATGTAAAAGATTTTGTAGAGGGCAAGGAATTGGTAAATGAAGTCAAGGGTTGAGAGTTTTGTGTTTAGAGAAATTTTCAAGATAAAAGTTAAGAGATGAGAGTTTTGTTGATAAACGGCAGCCCGCGACTACACGGAAACACAAGTATTGCGCTGGCTGAGGTAGAAAAAACATTGCAAGCAGAAGGTATAGAAACCGTTACGGTACAGATCGGTACGCACCCTATGCGCGAGTGTATCGCCTGCGGCGGGTGTGTAGAGAAAGGACGTTGCGTCTTTTCCGATGAGGTGTACGACCGCCTGCATGAGATTTTGGAGACAGGTATCGACGGACTGATTGTCGGTTCACCGGTCTATTATGCTGGACCTAACGGTTCGCTCTGCGCCCTGTTGGACAGATTGTTCTACTCGAGCGGTTCGCTCTTGGCATACAAACCTGCAGCCGCCGTGGCTGTTTGCCGCCGAGGCGGAGCAAGTGCCACCTTCGACCGCCTGAACAAGTATTTCACTATCAACAATATGCCCGTTGTTCCCTCGCAGTACTGGAATAGCGTCCACGGAGCCGCCAAAGGAGAAGCCGCACAAGACCTTGAGGGATTGCAGACGATGCGTACTCTTGCTCGCAATATGGCGTGGATGCTACGCGGTATGCGCCCCGAAGACCGCCCGCAACCCGAACCCCGCCAACGAACAAGTTTCATCCGTTGATAAAGCTCTCCGTTAATCAGACGTCATTTTTTAGAAACATATAATTAGACTCATTAAGCCGTTAATGGATAATTGGTAAGGAATTATATGTTCCAAAGACGTTTTCCCTTTTTTATAAATAAACCGGGCTGTCTCATTCAGAGAGACAGCCCGGTTTGTTATTCTATTATTCTATCTTTCTATTATTCTATCAATGTGTTATCGCGGGTCATAGTTACCATAACCGCCTATACCAATGCCGGCATTGCTGCTGACTGAATAGAGAATTGACTCTGATTCGTAACGGGTTACCTCCGTAGAGGGTGCAATATATCGTTTCATAAGTTGTATCTGTTTATAGGTTATTGTGCAATTTTTTGTCCCTGCAGGTTGTATTTCACGCCATTGCGGACTATATAAACCTGACCGTCTTCTATTACTTTCCGTGCTGTAGCGCTATCGGTGGTGATGAGGTCGAAATCCGTACTAATCTGTCCGTTCATTACCACACGCGCACGCACTTTGTTGCCCAGCGAAGAAGCCAACGTAAAGTATGCACGGAAACCTTTGGTATTCACCGTACTCTGCGGTTGATAGAGTGTGTTGTCCGGACCGAGATACCATTTGCCGTCAGGCACTTGCATAGGCGAATAGGTGCCTGTCATAGAGACCAAGCCGTCAGCAGGAGCCAACTCGGTAGAAGCCTGCCCATCGATAGTAACTCCCCTAAAGACAGGCGAATTAACCGTATTCGCGGGGCGGAACAAATAAGGAGTACCCGCCTCGACTGCGGTGGCAGTATTGAAATGAATATAGAGCAAGTCCTCGCTCTGCTTTTGCGAGTGGTCGAGTTTCATCAGTTCACATTGCCCGAATGACTCGGCAACCTCGTCTGCCGTCAGCGCAAAAGGCAAACATAGCGTATACCATGCCCCGTCAGCAACAAACGAGCGGTTGAGTTGAGCGTACACATACTCGCCCTCCAACGATTGTAATTGCGTTTGAGTATCTGCGCTTGTCTCGTCCAAAGCAATCGTACCATTTTGTATATTATGGTCTTTCCATTGGTCCGCGGCTTTGTAGGCATCAACTAAATGAGAAGGAACATAAATTGCAGATATTTTGTCTGTAGTTGTATAATTAAAAACATTCTCTCCTATTGTTGGCAAAACATCGGCATAACAATATATTGTAAGAGATGATACTTGATAATAAAATGCTTCATCCCCTATATAGTTGAGAGTATAAGGCAGAACCAAAGTTCGCAGGTTATAACAACCGCCTGCAAAAGCCCATTTATCAATTGAAGTAACCCCGTTGGGAACAATATATGTTTCTCCCTCTCTACCGGAAATATAATCAATTAGTTTAGCCCCGTCTTTCGAGTAGATAACATTATCTACTGATTTATACACAGGATTTTTATCATCAATAGTAATATTTTTCACACTATAACAACCATAGAAGACCTGCTTTCCTATCTCGGTTACTGAACTCGGAATTGATATAGACTGCAAAGTTTTTGAAAAAAAACTTGCACAATAGAAAGCGTTATCCCCAATACGAACAACACTATACGTATCTCCGGATGGAATAATAACAGAAGAAGGGATGTTGGCAGTTGCTAAAGTCTCATAGTTTTCACCATAGTATCCTTGATAAGTAACTTCCACCGTTTTGTCGTCCGTGGACAGGACGTTGTATGCAAGCCCATCAACCATAAAATCATAGGCAAAGGTGTTTAGTGCCGTAGAAAGAGACAGCAACACACAAAGAACTTGTTTGTAAGACATAGAATCAAATATTTCGTTATTCCAAATAATAAATTATAAAAAACGGACTAATAGACAATTCGAAGTCATTCACCTCAAACTTATATTAACTTAAATACGTACAAAATATATGCCAAGTTAGGTTAAAACCCACATGATTTTATACCGATTATAAAATTGTAAAGTTTATTTGGCAATATCAGTCTGCCAATCGCTCACTGATATCTTGTAGGCATTGGCGGCAGAGACATTGGTCTGGATAGTGCATTTGCATATAGGTTCGTGCGCGAACTGACAAAGAAATGCCGACACATTGGCACAAAGCATTGTGGGTACACACAAACGCTGCTCCGCACCGCGGGCAGCATTTATTCATAGGCTTTATAGGTATATTCATAGCATCAAATAATTTGCCGCAAAGATAGAGAAAATATCCGATATGTGCAATAAATGTCGGTTTGTACGGATCTTGAAACATAAAAACAGACTTGTTGCTCTCTACACAGGAAACCGGACCATAGCATTATGGTTACACTCTATAGTGTGGGGCAATAATCTAACTTTTTTCCAAGATATAGAAGAGTTTAAGAAGTTGGAAGATACACATATTTTTTATAGGAATACGGGGTATGGGTGTTTTATGTATTGTTAAACATAGAAACGTTTCGAAATGTATCATTTTATATGTTTTTTTGTGGAAAAATTTGCGTATGTGAATTAAAAGCACTACTTTTGCACTCTGATAAAACATGGTCGTTTTTGTGCGACAAGTTTGGAGTGGAAAATATAGAGGAAATATAGACAACGAGTGGCAAATGCTTGGTAAAGCGAATGCCGCGTGTGACAAAAACGCCCACTTTTCCGCTACTACACGATTACTACAATTTATAACAACTAACTAATAAACAAATAAACAAATCAATCTTTTACGATGAAACACAATCTACTCTTACTTGGAGTGTTGTCGACGTGGTTGCTTGTAAGCACTACGGTACAGGCGCAGATTTCAGGTACTGTTTTGGAAGCATCGACGGGTGAACCGATTATTGGTGCCAGCGTTCTCGAAGTGGGCACTACTACGGGTAGTATCACCGATTTTGACGGTAAGTTTACGCTCAATGTAGCCGAAGGCACACAGTTGCAATTCAGTTACATGGGTTTTTCTGCACAAACACTCCCTGCTAAACAAGGTATGATAGTTCGCCTCACCGAGGACACCTATCAGATTCAAGAGGTGGTAGCCATCGGTTATGGCTCGCAGAAAAAGAAAGAGGTTACCGGTTCGGTCGCTTCTGTCAAAGCAGAGGATTTCAATGCGGGTGTAAAATCCAACCCCGTTGGTCTGTTGCAGGGTAAAGTAGCCGGTTTGAGCATCTCGCGTCAGGGTTCTGATCCTACTTCTACCGGTTATAACATTCAAATTCGTGGTTTTTCTACATTGGGCAAGGGTACAGGCTCATCGCCTCTTTATGTCGTAGATGGTATTCCTACTGACAACATTGATAATATCGCACCCGAGGAAATTGCTTCTATGGATGTGCTTAAAGACGGTTCCGCTGCGGCTATCTATGGTACGCGTGGTACAAACGGTGTGATTCTTATCACTACCAAACGTGCGGCACAAGATGCAGGTATGGATGCGGCGAAGTTGAACGTAGAGTATAATGGATATGTTGCAGTGGCAGCACCTTATATGAATACGGGTTTTGCTACTCCTGAGCAATATCGTCAGTTGGCAGAAATTTCCAATGGCAAGGTGGCTCCTAATATCCAACCGGGTGGTTATAATACTGATTGGATGGCAGCAGCCATGAAACCCGCTGCTGTTACTACTGCACACAATGTTGCATTGTCCGGTGCTGCTAAAAACTTCAGTTATCGTGGCTCTGTGAATTATAAGTATGCAGAAGGTTTGGCTTTGAATACGGATCGTAACGAGATTATTGCCAAGTTCGCAGCAGACCAACAAGCATTGCAAGGTTGGCTCAAGTTGCAATATGACTTCTCCTATATGCACTATCGCAACAACTACGATTGCGGTGATTTCAAGCAGGCTGCTACGCTCAACCCGACTTATCCGATATACGATGAGAGCACCACTTCGGGCTATTTCATTCCGAGTGGTTCGGGACAATCGAACCCTATTGCAGCCACCAATCAGAAAGAGTCTTATAAGGAGGGCAATTTCTTCCGCGGAAGTGTCAAGGCTACTATAGATATTAAGGCTGTCCCCGGTCTGAAAATCAATGGCTTTGTCGCTATTGAGGAGGGGGACAACAATAGTTATTCCTACAACTCGCAGAAGTTTGATACCGACCTTGAGGCTGCCGGCAAAGCCAATCGCAGCAACGACCGCAGTTGGAATCAACTCTACGAAGCCACTATCGATTATGCCGGTAGTTGGAATGGGCATACACTGACTGCCGTTGGCGGTTTCTCCTACCAAAAGTTTATGTACGATGGTATGAATATGGAGAACTCCGGTTTCCCCACCGATGCATACAAGTATTATAATATGTATGCCGGTCAGGCTGATAAACAGAAAATGAATATCGGTTCTTATCGCAATACCAATAAGTTGGCTGCCGGTTTCTTGCGTGTTAATTACAATTATGATGAAAAATATCTCCTTTCGGCTTCTGTTCGTGCGGAGGGTTCGAGTCGTTTTGGTGAAAATAATAAATGGGGTTGGTTCCCTGCTGTAAGTGCCGGTTGGCGTATATCGGGCGAAGATTGGATGCGCGACCAAGATTGGTGCAACGATTTGAAAATCCGTGCCGGATTTGGTATTACAGGTAATAACTTGGGTAGCGACTTGCAGTCGAAACAATTGCTTGAGACAGGCGGTACATTCTGGTATAATGGTCAGTGGATTACTTCGTATGGTGTGGCGCGTAATGCCAACCCCGACTTGCGTTGGGAGAAAAAATATGAGTACAACCTTGGTATTGACTTCTCTTTCTTGAAAAATCGTTTGAGTGGTAATATCGACCTCTACTATCGTGATACCAAAGATTTGCTTTGGGAATATGATGTGCCTACTCCGCCGTATCAATACAATAAATTGCTGGCTAATGCAGGTGAGATTACTTCAAAAGGTATTGAAATTGCTCTGACAGGTATCCCTGTTAAGACACGCGATTGGGAATGGGCAAGTACATTTACCATTGCTTTCAACGATAACAAAATCAAGAAGTTGTCAGATCCGGAAAAGGGATTCAACTATTCGGAAATGCTCACAGGTAGCGTGTGGGAGAATGGTTTGGCTAATGTAACAACTCAGAAAATTGTTGAAGGGCAGTCGGTTGGTACTTTCTACGGCTACAAGGTGGTAGAAGTAAAAGACAATGGTGCGCTTGTTTATGAGAAATGGACGCAAGAAGATGTAGATGCCGGTCTTTGCGATGCAAAAGAGAAGGGACAGAACAAACTGCAAGTAATAGGTAGAGCACAACCTATCTTTATGTATGGATGGAACAATACCATTCGTTGGAGAGACCTTGATATTACATTGTTCTTCCGTGGCAACTGCGGTAACCAAATCTTAAATGTAAAACGTTGGGCGTATGGTCCCACAAAGGCTGTACTCGCAGGCAATGTATTTATGAAGGATGTGGAAGCATTGGCAAATGGTACAGGTGCATACCGTCAAGGTAAGTTCTCCGACTACTATTTGGAAAATGGTGGTTTCTTCAAATTGGATAATATCACGGTTGGTTATACTTTCCGTTTCAAAGACAACAAGTATGTTCAATCGTTGCGTCTCCATGCTACTGCAGAAAATGTATTTACGCTCACTAAGTATTCCGGTATCGATCCTGATGTTAATACGGCAGATGTTTGGAATCCGGGTATTGATGCTTCGGGCTTCTATCCCTCCACTTGCAATGTAATGGTGGGTGTTAATCTAACCCTTTAATCTATAAAGACTTACATATATGAAAAAGATATTGATTTGTACTTTAGCGGCTGTTGCATTGCTCTCAACAGGCTGCAAAGATATGCTTGAGGAAGAGGTTTTCGGACAGCCTACTTCCGAGGAGATGCTCACCAATCCGGAAAATGTGGCTATGGTGGTAGGACAAGCATATTCCGAAGTAAAGTGGTTGCACGACCACTGGGGATATTGGGGAATTGCTACTTTGTCAACCGACGAATGTATTAACCCGCAACGCAATAGTGACTGGAACGACGACGGCTATTGGAAAGGATTTAATGACCACACATGGTCGCCTAATGACCTCTCGTTTGAACATGTTTGGCAGTATTCAAACGCCGGTGCTGTCCTTTGTAACAAGGTGTTGGAACAATTAGGTACCCTTGAGGAAACTTTGGACCCCGCGGTATATAGTCGTTTCGCTGCAGAATTGAAAGTCTTGCGTTGCTACTACTATTATACACTCTTTGATGCTTTCGGTCGTATCCCGTATCTGGATGATTATAGTTCGGAGAATGTGCCACAAAGCGAAACATGGGAAGTTTGGAATAAATTGGTTACCACATTGGAAACAGAGGCTCCCAATTTGCCGGTCGTAACAGATGAGAACCGCGCAGAGAACTATGGTCGATGCACTCAGGGTATGGCATATTCTCTATTAGCACGCCTCTATCTGAATGCACCATCGTTTGGAGTAACGGCTGCCAATTGCGGTGTAGAGGGGATAAAATCGGATAACGATTTCTATACAAAGTGCGTGGAATCTTGCCAAAAGGTAGTGGATTCTAAGTCGTATAAGATAGAGGACGACTTCTTTACCAATTTCAAAATCAATAATGAGAGTAGTCTTGAGAATATCTTTGTGATTGTGGAAAATGGTAATGCTTCATTTGACTATCGTGATGTAGCAGGTAAGATGGCAAACAAACTACGTATCACGATGTTGTCGCTCAACTACTGCCACCAAAAAGCATGGGGCTTGATTGAGAAACCTTGGAACGGTTTCTGCTGCCCGCCGGATTTCTTGTCGAAATACGAATATGGCGTTGACCATCGTGGTGCTTGCGACTCTATCAAAGGTACACATGGTTGCGATGGTTGGGGATGGTTCCTCGGACCAGTTTATGCAAGCGATAATAGTATGGATACATTGGTTATGGATGATAAACCGGTTATTGTCCAATGTCGTGATGAGTCTGGAAAACTGATGTTTGACAAAAAGGGACAGGCGATTAATGATACATTGCCCAACAAGGCTGTTATTGTATCGAATGTAGAGGGTCTCATTTGTGTAGGTAACGAGTCACATAATTATGGTGCTCGTTTGCTGAAATACGAAGTGGAAAAAAATGGTGCGAACAAATATTGTGAGAACGATTTTGTGCTTTTCCGTTATGCGGATGTACTCTATATGCAATATGAGGCAGCCTTGCGTGCAGGGGATAATACGACATGTGCTAAACTTCTTGCTGACCCTGAGTTCCAGAAGATTCGTACCCGTGTGGGCTGTAAACCGTATGCTTCGCTCGATTTGGATGAACTGCTCGATGAGCGTGGACGCGAGTTCGCATGGGAGATGCTTCGTCGCCGCGACTTGATTCGCTACAACAAGTTCGCCAAAGGAGCATGGTTGTTCAAACCGGCGGAGGCAGATAATCACCGTGATTGGTTCCCTATTCCACGTAAAATGATAGAAACCTCAGGCGGTTTGTGGAAACAAAATGAAGGTTATACAACTGATAAATAATGTAGTCTCACTATTGAGATGTTTTATCTAATCAAATAAACTAATCAAACAAACAAAATTTCAAAAACAATGAAAACAAACAAATTGATGTTGGCTGCAATGCTTTTGGGAGCATTGGCCATGGTAAGTTGTAAAAAAACAGGGAACGATCCGGAAAAACCGGACAAAAAAGACACTACTTCTGTTGTTGTCCCTGATTTGGAAGAGGAACCTGTTATTGCTGCCCCCGGTGCAGGTAAAGTGATTGTCGCTGTACGTGTTCCTCAAGGTACTTGCAATGGTATGATTGCCGTTGGTGCTGCTACCAACGAGGACGGTACCGACGATTGGACACCCGCTGACAAGAAAAAACCGTTTGTAGCAGTAGAGGGTACCGAGACTTGGTATCAGATCACTCTTCCTGCAAATCCTGGTATTGGGGTTAAGGTGATTGCCTTGGCTGAAGATGGAACTGCAGATTGGGGAACTCAATGGGGTATGAATGTAGAAGGAGAAGAACCTAATGTAACGATTGTTAATGGTGAGGGGACTATTGACGCCTCTGAAAATGGTGGTGAGGTTAAACTTACTGAACTCAAAGAAAATACCGTTGTTTTTGTTGATGTAAAAGCATGGAAGACAAGCCCTTGCACTCCGAAAAATGAAGCAGGAATAGCATCTTTCACTCTTACTGCGAACAACCTTCCTGAGGGCTATGAAGTAGGTATCGTTGGTAAGGTAAATAATTTGGAGTGGGATATTACTGCTCCTGTAGTTATGACTAAAGGTGAGGGTAATGTTTATACTGCTACTGATGTCCCTGTAGCCGCTGCTTGCCAATACAAGTATTTTGTTCGCTTGATTGATGGTGGCGAATGGAGTTGGAACAATGGTGAGGACGGCGGCAACCATGTTATGCCTCTCGACCTGAAAGCAGTTGATACTGTTGATGCATGGAAACTTCCTGCTGCTAAATAATCCTTACAATCAACTAATCTGACTAAAATAGGCTGCCTGACCGCTTGGTTAGACAGCCTACTTTTTTGTATCTGAATAGGGAAAATACAAGGAGGATACAAGCATAGGCACAACCACATTGTGAGAGTTGGCATTTTCTACTATCCTATCACTTATCCACGATAAGTCCCCCATACCCTCATGGATAAATAAAGATACTCTATTTATCCACAATAGAAAAAAATCCACTTGCGGACAAATAAGAAGTAAAAATCCGGCAATATATTTGGATTGACGGCTAAAAAATTGTACCTTTGCAGCAGGTAAACAGAATATAGGCAGTGCAACTGCGTGGATAAAAAACAAACTTATCAATGCTTATATTGCATACAATGAATCATCTTACCCTACTCTCCCCTGCACGGGATATTACCGTTGCCCAAGCCGCTATTCAGGCGGGAGCAGATGCTATATACATAGGTGCTCCGAAGTTCGGCGCACGACAGGCGGCAGGCAACTCAATACAGGATTTGCAGGCATTGACAGACTATGCCCACATCTATGGTGTAAAGGTCTTGGTTACACTCAATACCCTACTCCGCGAAGACGAATACGCCGATGCAGTGGCGTTGGCGCACAAACTATATCAGACAGGTGTGGACGCACTGATTATACAAGACCTACACCTACTTGATTTTGATATGCCGCCTATCCGTTTGCACGCCTCCACCCAATGCGACAACCGTACACCAGAACAGGTTATCCGTTTGCAGCAGTTGGGCTTTCGCCGTGTGGTCCTGGCACGTGAACTCGGCGTAGAGGAGATACGCGCCATACACGATGCCGTAATGAATTATTCGGCGGCATACAATGAGACACCTATCGAGTTGGAAGCATTTGTACATGGGGCTTTGTGTGTATCGTATTCCGGCAAATGCTACATGAGCGAAGTACTCACGGGGCGCAGTGCAAACCGCGGTTGCTGCTCGCAAATGTGCCGTATGCAATATGACCTGTTGGACGCAGATATGCAAGAGATATACGACAAAAACGGACAGCCTATTCACCAGCGATATTTACTCT